>Ga0074193_1000198_pt1 | contig 110529 bp, 75 predicted proteins | sample EPASupsiteHSE605_FD_64523 | JGI IMG/M metagenome (GOLD analysis project Ga0074193, IMG submission 64523) | Bioremediated contaminated groundwater from EPA Superfund site, New Mexico - Sample HSE6-05 | ecosystem: Environmental > Aquatic > Deep subsurface > Groundwater > Contaminated ... | reverse complement strand
CTTAATTGCTATTGATATTTTTAAAATTCATAACAATCAATTTATAAGAGATAAGGCTATTATATATTGAATAGAATAATATTTATGCAAAAAAATACACATTAAGCCCTGTACTTGATGCTCAATTGTTTGAGTTCAACAAAAATCAATATATCAGTTAAACACCATTGAGATAATATGAATTGCTTGATTTGGCAACAAAAAGATCATTATAACATTTGATTGGGTCATGTGTTGATTCATTTATGAAATAATATTGGAAATTTCTTTGTGTTAAGTAAACATCACCAATTGATGATTTCAGAGCTCATGTTAAAAATCGAAAATAAGAGGATGTATTTGTGAACTGATGAATTGTTCTGAAAATGTTGATGTATTCTTGTTTGTCAATATAATTAAAACAAGTCACACTATTGTTTCATATTCACAATCACATGATTCAATTATCCCAAAGGAGCATGAGAAAAACATGTCAATTCGATTAATATTTTATTCAGAAGAAATTTAATTAATTTCACAGATCTCACTGGATGAATATTTTGTAAATCCAGGTATTCTCATTTCAATGGAATCCCTACCTACTGAGCTTAATTCTTCTGGGTTCAAAGATGGATAAGATAATTTAGATTTGACAATTTGTTTGGGATATGTCACATATGACGCATTTTTCACATGTTTCTTAAATGTGATTGTTCTATGTATTATCAAAACAAGAATCGGAAAAGCAATAAATAAATTGCTAGCCATGGTTCTGATGGATAATCTTGATGTACTTGATTCGGAAAATATTGGTTAGATATGGACAGAAGTGATAATTATTTCGATGATATTCCATTTTTGAACATAGTATAAGTTGCAACTTCATGATCTTTTTGTTTTGAAACTATTCAAGAGATATTATGGTATATATGAATAGAAAAATTGTTTCGCACAACTATACAGCGTATTTCCTATAATAATGAATGTAATTAGAAACATTTGTACGCCTCATAAAATTTACAAAATCTCAGATGAACAGAATTATTTCTTAATTGCTCTGTATTATCTTGTCATGTTGAGATCAAACATAATGTGAAAAGATGAAACATTGATGGTAATGCTTTCCTAAAAGATTTCTCAATAAAAAATTACTTTGTTAGATTTAAGATTTATTGTATTGATTTAAAACACTTCTTCGAATATGATATTATGAATATATCTAGATGAATTTCATTATTATCAGAAAACCCTCATAAAAAAATCAAAAATTTAATATTTACCATGACTATAAACCAAAACTTTTATTTCAAATCATGATGATTTGGTAAAAAGTCCTCAAGGAAGATAAAATTCCTCTTGGGGCAAAACTTGACAATAATCATGTTTACCATCATTATCCTGCTCTATTATCGGATATTAATATTTGAGTTTGAGAAGAGTAAAAAGTTTTTGACTCCATTTGTCGTAATTGCATAGGTTAACCTCAGTGTTTACCTTTAACAATTACTCCAAATTCATATTTTTGTACCAAAAACAACATGACAGAGACTAAATATTAAAAAAATACCCTAATATTTTTTGGTAATGCTCTTCCTGTTCACCATGATAATAAAGAGTGAAAGTATAAATCCTAGATAGTATTTCACTATTTTGTTAAAAACCAACAGTAATCCCACTCCATTTGTAAAGTGATCAGTTTAATTTATTTATTGGACATCAATATTGATAAAATTATTATTCCTCTTTTAATTCAAAATTTATTTGAAATATTTATTTGTGAAGAATATTTTTATCATGATCAGCTCAGAGGGGATACCCCAATGGCAGAAAACTGTTGCTGTTCCAGGTGTCTTGATATTTGGTACAATCCGTGTTGTGATTCAGAAATTCCTTTTTGAGCAATCTTCCCAGGGTTTGCCGAAGTATGGCGTTCATAAATTTAACAAACCATGGTTTCAAACGTTGTATATGTTTATTGGTATGGGATTGGGTATAATTGTGCATAGTTTGATAGGAAAATGCGATGAAAAGGATATGGAACAGAATCTTGAAACTCAGAATGAACAAGGAGAGACCAAAGACAATGAAAAAAGGGAAAGCAAATGGAAAACATATTTTTACGTTGCTGCTCCGTCATTATGCGATCTAACAGCTTCTACTATAATGAATATTGGACTTCTTTACATTGAAGCATCAGTTTGGTCGATGCTGAAAGGCTCTATGGTCATTTTTTCTCTTGTTTTTTGTGTTTATGTTCTGAAAAGGCCACACTATGCATACATGTGGTGGTCAGTTTTAATAATTGTTGTGGCCGTGACTATTGTTGGTTTTGCTGCAGTAGCTTCAACTGGGGTTAAGAAAAGCGGTGTATCTCAGGGCCAAGTTGTTCTTGCAATCTTTTTAACAGTAATTTCACAATTTATTCAGGCTACTCAAATTGTGGTTGAAGATTTCTTACTTCATGATGTTTCTATTCCTCCAATTTTATTGGTTGGACTTGAAGGTGTATGGGGGACAATCCTAACTTCAATGGTGTTCCTCCCTATTCTTCAATTTACTGGAGATATCAAAACAGAAGGAAATGGGGTTCATGAAGATAGTATTGATACATATTATATGATTAAGAATTCTCCAATTCTAATGGCTTTTATTGGAGCAGGTATGCTGGCAGTCTTGGTCTATAATATTACTGGAACTTTTGTCACAAACATGGCATCTGCAGTGGTAAGAACAATTTTGGAGGGATTCAAAACGCTTTGTATATGGATTGCTCAACTTGCCTTATATTATTCTCTACGTAACACACAATATGGAAAAGACCATCCAGATATTGGTGAGAAATGGACAAAATACAGTTGGATCCAATTAGTTGGTTTTGCTATCCTATTCACAGGAATGATGGCATACAATAGAGTTATTAAATTACCCGGGCTGAAATACCCCGCAGAAATGGGGTCAAAAATGTCGGATCAACCATTGATTGGCAATCAATCAGAGAAGTGAAATGAAAACAATTCTAAACGTTAATTATGCTCTCTTTTAATGATGAACTCGAGTATAATAAGACTGCAAGTCAAATGGCAGAAAGGGCAGTAGCCCTTTTTATTATCGCCACATATTCAAATGGTTTAATCCAGAAAAATTGCCCATTGGAAGAATCAAAACAGTATATTAATAAATTTATCAAAAAATACTCTGCTGAGTCTGCATTTACGAAAAAAGAGCTCGATTTTATCAATTCTGAATGCCCTTCTGATGAAGAATCTGGATTTTTATGCTGGAGGTGGGAAAGTCTCAATTTTTTGTTATGGATTATGTCATACAATCAGGAACTAGGAGATCCCAATCAGCCATGCCTATGTTTTCAATGCTCTAAGGTGTTTAACAAGCACAAATCTATTGAATCTATATCAAAAACAAAGCTAAGAGATTCAAGAGAGGTTTCAATGAAGGCAAGAACAATACTTGATTTGGACGAAAAATCCCCAAATGTTGATATAGGGATCCTATCAGAATGGAAGAGGATCATTCAATGGGTTTTTACTGATCAGGAGTGGGATCAGCTCTAATTTCCCGATATTATCGTTCATAAAGAATGAGTAACATTGTTCTTCGTCGGGTCATTGCATACGCAAGCGAACAAGGAACATCACAGGCTTTAGCCACATCCATTGGAAAATCTACTGGAATTGATGTGATTGATATTAAAAATCTTAAGATTGATGAATTAAACCTCTATTCCATGATTGTATTTGTAGTTTCAACATACGGCCGTGGAGCACCACCAAGTAATTGTACGGAGTATTGGGGTTCATTGGAAAGCTGCAATATTGATTGTAACACTGTTAATTTTGCTGTACTTGGTGTTGGGTCATCAAACTTCAGACGCTCTTTTCTTGGCTTTGCAAAGAAATTGAGTGATAAAATGAAGTCTTTAGGTGCCAAGGAAGTGGTGCCAATGGGTATCCATGATGAAACCGGAGAGAAATCAATCGATGTTCAAGCCTGGGTTCAATCAATCGGGTTAAACTAAAACCGACATAATTTTAATGCTTCCTAAATCATTCAGCACATCTGTTTCTTCTGTTTTCTCCACAAAAATCGTAGAATTTCCCATAATGGAAATATTGAAAGTTTTTTCGTCTCCAATCGATATTAAAAAATACAATTCCGAGTTCAAAGCGTTTTATTCTTCTTTTCAGCTTCCATTAGTAGAAAAAGCATATTTATCTGGTGTTTATGATGCCATGTTATTCAAAAAGGATATAGAATCGTCATTATCAAGCGTGATTGTGTTTTTTCCTTTTAATATGAAGCATATAAAGAGTTTTTCAGAAATATATGAAAAAGAGGTCAATACAATGACATTAGTTCCATTTATTTACTATTTTGTCGTTTCATGGTTAGGACAGAAAGATGAGGCAATTTATGATTCTTTCGAGATTTTAATGAGAATTATTATAAATATGAAAGCCTATATACCAGTAGAGATATATGAGTTTATCAAGAACGCAATGTGCCAAAAATTTGTTCAGAAAACGACACGTCACATTGGGTATCCTTTTATATGCGAAATATTTGAAGTTTGCACCGCACTTAACTTTGAATTATGTTCAGTCCTTTTGAAAAGATCAATTGAAATCAGAGACGGAGAATCTACCGAGTATGTGCTCAGATTATTATCAAGGGCTATTGATAAAAATCCATCTCTCTATAGCTCATTCAATATGAAGAATATTGCAGGGATGATCGAACCATATGTTCTTAGTCTTCATACTCCATCGCTATCATTGCTATCATCAATAACGAAATGTTCATTCCAAGATCCCGTGATGGATTTAATTAAATGCTTGATATGTTCAGTGTTTTGTCAACTCCCAGAAGATAATCCTGTTAAAATCCAATATAATTCTAGAATTCCAGAAATATATAACGGTATTGATATGATGTGTAATATATCTTTTGAGTTTGATTCACATAATTCTTTTCCACAAGGTTTAATTCCTCTTCAAATTCGAGATGAAGACCAGATTTCTCCTATCAGTAGTTTATTATCCGAAACACACAAATATCCTGTTGCCGCGATATGCCCTTTATTAGATGAAATGCCTTGTGAGTATAAAGATCAAACAATAGAGGAGATAACTCAAATTATTGAACACCAAGGTATTAGATATGATTTATACATTGATTTCTTGACTTTATTGACACATTACTCTTCAAATCATATCAACGAAAGCATAATGAATGCAATTCTTCACAAAGATTTTTTTAATGATTACTTTTGCATTTGCTTTTCCTATCAACATGATAATCCTATTCACATAATCCGAAATTCTGTTATCAGATTTTTTGTTTTTAATTGCCCATCCTCCTTACCAAGTATGTTAAGGAGAATTATTAACCACCCATTTTTGTTTTCCGAGACAATAGCTAGGATTCGTGTATTCTTGAACCAAATACCAAAGACCCTTTTTACAAGCGATGATATGTTGGGAGCAATTATTCATGTTTTGGCAGTTTTATCTCAACTATATAAAGTTGGAAAAGATGAGATTGGTGAATACATACTTATAGCCCACTCAACTCTCTTTTTGTTTTTATTTTCTCTGCTTGAAGACTCTTCAATTGCATCAATATTGTTTTCATCTTCAGTATTTGCAAGTGGTTTTTTGTCAAGAGTTCTTGAGTCCAGCCTTCAAGATTCGATTTTGTCATCTTTTACCAAATTTCTTCAAGAATATAATCCAGCAAACTCATTTGATATAAGGCCATCTGTTGAATTAATAGGGGCTCTATTGAAAGTATCAAGCACGAAATCTAATGATGAACATTTGAATAGGTTATCTATTGGGCTCATCACATGTGTTAATTCAGCTTCGTTAATGAATCTGTCTCTTCCTTATGTATTTCTACCTATCATTGACAATGTTCTTGAATATCTTTTGTCTTCACTATCATTTGATTTTTTGTCCCAAGCAATGGTGTTTTTTTCTGATATTTCTATCACAAATCATCAATTTGTGTTTTCTCAACCACAAATCGGAAAAATTTCTCAAGCAATTAAATTGATTGAGAAAGAAGATCCATCTGAAGTCACATTAAATAGAATTCTTGGTATGATTGCTAATAGTCGATCTGTGAGTCTTTCTACCATGTTAGTTATACAAAAACCAGTTTTTATTGTATTATTAGTGAGTTTATTTGGATCAAGAGTTAAATTATTATCATTTCTTGAGTTTTTGAAGAGTTTGTGCCAATATTCGATTGCTAATAGCATAATGTGTTCTTTAGGCGAAATTGATTTGCTACTTTTGGAATATTTATCCTCTGCCACTTCCAAGTTTTCTTTTAGACACTGTGAGTTCGATTATTTACTGAAAAAAGATGATTTTCTTAATATAGTTATTCCTTTATTGATCGAAATAAGTAGTCATAAATCATCCCCACAAGTCGTTTCTAAATATATCAATTTAGTAATCCCAAAACATGGATCTGGATTATCCGAATACGCAGATATATCTATGCAATCAATTTCTTCAATTATTTCTTCACAATCCAGGTTCAACAAGTTTTCTGTTCCAATAGGTTTTGAGTTTCCACTTATTACTAATAATGATATTGCATTCTCTGATATATCCAGAGGATTTTCTGTGATTTGTTTTATTAGAATAGACCAAGCATATTCTCAAATAGTTGGCACGCACCCATTGATTTTTAGTCTTACCGATCGGAAGATAACAATGAGGTTAATAATTAGCGGATCATCATTAATTTGCAAGGTTTTTTCAAACCGAGGAATAAGCTCGGTTTTATTGACTTCATCATTACCATCATGTGAATGGACATCATTTTTACTCACATTTTCTTTTAACAATGATGGACAGGCAGTATACTCATTTAATACTCATTCTTCACAAGCATCTGTTTATCCATTATTATGCCCTTGTTTTTCAGATTCGACATTAACACTTGAAATAGGATCTGTTTTTGAGAGTTCTCATGAAAAAATAAATTCACATGTGTTTTCTACGATGCTTGGAGGATTTTATTTATATAATAGCGTTATTCCCGCTGATAAGTTTAACTCATCATCATCTTCAATGCATTTTTGCGAAATTAATAATGATTATATTTTTTCAATGCCAGATTCTGGGAAGCCAAAACTTTTATTTTCTGTTATCAAATCCCAACTTTTCATCGATTCCATTTCTACATATTATGCTATTCATTTATTAATTCCACTATTTCAGTATTTATCTATTATGCCTCTCCATTTTTTTGATAATCTTGTTGATATTATTGGTTCAGCACTCCATAATGGTGTATTTCCAAGTATACAGTATTCCAACTTCTTTTTATATATTCAATCTTTATTAATAAAAAATTGTTCTGAAAAGTTAGTATTCTCAGTTTATCTAAAACTATTCCAAATGTTAACAATCCAAACAGATCCAATTGTTATCAATGAGATTATTAAATACCTTATTTTGAATTTTGATCTATGGCATCATTCTCCTGGGAAAGATTTTCTCAAAATTACTAATCATTGGGCCACAACTTTGTATAACTCTTATGGCAAAACTCTTGTTAGTGTTATTCCAATCTCTTATATTCTGTCTTCTTTGAGGCTATTTTTATGGTATATACCTGTCGAGATAGAAAGGATACAAGGAGACCCAAACTCTCCTCGTCCAAGATCAAGTGAAATTGATATTGATTTATGCCGTAATAATGTTCAGAAACTTATTATTCAAATATTATATGATGATTATTCTAGCAATCACATTATCCAAATTCTATCTCATTGTTGTACTTGCCCAGATGCCCAACAAGTTGAGTCACTCTTATCATTATTATTGGAATTTACAAAATTTGAATGTTTTCTGAATATACCCATAGAAACAATCAAACTTTTATTTGCTCTTATAAAACCAAAAAGGGAAAGTATAGTGATTAAAGTCTTGTCACTAATTCATTTTATTAACAAGAGTGGTTTTTGTGAAAATGTGGAATTAATTCTTACTCTCATGAATCCATTGTACTGCACAGATGAGATGTTTTCTCAATTAGCCGCCTGCTTTAGCCACATTCCAGAGATTTTTCCAATAATGATTCTTATTAGTATTAATATGTCATCTTCACATATATATAAGATTCTGAAGTTATTAAAAGACAATATAAAAGCAATAATTCCAATAGTTAACCAAAATCATATGTGGATGTTTTGGCTTGCAGTTTTGGCAGCCTTTGTAAATGAAAGTGAGATTGTTGATATGGTATTTGTTCTGAGCAGTGTATTAATTGATAGTATTAGTTCTTATACTCTGTCATTTACTTTTATTATCCTTGATATGATATCCTTCATATGTGGGGATGATCTTAGTGCTATAAGGACTGAGATTCTTAAACTTGTTATTGATTTGAGTATTAGTAATGATAATGAGAAAATTCGTAAGTTTTTATTTGTTAAATGTTCTGAATTATTATTATTTGCACCAAATAAATATACAGAGAAGTCTTTGCTAGACATTGAGTATGAAAAGTCGATTTTTTCAAGTAATCCACTAAAGAAAACTAAAGGAATCCATAAAAGGACATTCCACTCTTCAGCAATGTTCTCAATGATAAAAGAGGAGAATAATCTTAAGGTTTTTAAATCTATTGAGAGTTTATTGGACTATTTCTATATGAATAATTTAAATATAGAATATAAGTTTTGTTTAGGGATCAATATCTATCACAATCAACAAACAATCAATTTAATTAGTTCAATTGTTCATTTACTAGATTTGACAACTGTTGAATCTCAATTTACTAGAATTCTTCAGAAGTATATGGTTTCTTTGAATAAAAGTCAGGGGAAATCATTTGCATTTGACGAAGATTTTTATAATTCTTTATTGGATGTTTTCCCTGTGTGGTATACAGAAGTGAACCATCGTTTGGGATCATTAGCAGTTCAAATCAAATCTAAATTCATACAGCATTGGGAAACTCTTCAGAAAAGTATTATATATAGTATTAATACTTGTGTGAACAAATACGCATCATTATCATATACAAGTATTGACAATGAAAACCTAAAGTTTGTAATAGAGTCAAATATAATTAGGGTGTATAAAAATATGTTGGATGAATACATATATCATCATGCTTCACCGTGGAATGACATTTTGCCAACAAAAGGTCAACCATCTTTTGATTACCAAATTTATAAATCATTAATGTTTCCTCTGAAATGTCAAGAACCAAGTATCATCTGGAATCAGGATCGAATTAGCGATGGGTTTGATGAAAAACCAATATGGAAAGGTATAGCGAAATTATTAAGCGGCAAATTTGAGAACCAAGTTAATTTATTTGCCTTTAGTAACTCTTTTTGTATTTCGGATGAAGGGATATGCATGTATTATGATTTTTTAAATATTTCAATAGGATTTATCAACAAATTATCTCCTAATCTCATTATATTTGAGTTCTTTGTTAACATGAAATCAATATGTTTTGAAGTTGAGTTTCGAATTAATAATGAAGCAAATCAATTAATTAAGATTTTCTCTAGCAAAAACAGCAGTATTTTAATGGTAGATAACAACCTAAAGGATACATTAACTAGTCTATCAAAACAATGGACCAATAGTACAATATCCAATTTTGATTATTTGTTGAAAATTAACTATATTTTTGGTAACTCTCTATATATTTCGGATAATTATCCTGTTTTTCCATGGATATCACACAATGAGAATTGTAATAAGCAAGAATCAATCTTTTTTGAAATGGTAAAGCAAAAATGTAATAAATATCATGAAGATTATCAAGCCAAAAGTATCGAAGAACACCTTTCAATTCTATGTAATACAAATGTTTGTATTCCGGAATATTATTTCTGTCATTTAATCTTTTCGGATTCGACAAATCATAGATTCGATTTTGTATATCAAAATAGGAAAACTTTGGAGTCTGATTATTGTTCATCTCAACTTGATAAATGGATATCTACAGTGCTATCACAGTTTATCAATCCATCTGTTTATTTGCAATACAAAGAGTTCATTAATTGCCACCCTTCAAGGTTAAGGCTGATCTCCAATGGAAATTCTTCAATACCAATAGCAATCAGTTTCGGAGAAAAAATGGTCTCATGTGCCTCTTTTTGTGACAATGAAAAAATAATTTTAGTTTTTACAGATTGTTCAGCCAATTTTTGTATTATTGACCAGCAATCTCCTCATAATTCATTCTCTCAGACTCTTTTTGAAAAGATTCCACTTGAAAATGAATATATTATGATTCCATTATATAACGGTATATGTATCATCAATAATAATAACATCGAGAGCTTTGAAATTTCTCATGATAAAATGTTAATGTTTCCTTTTAATCATGAGAGAATTTCATATTATAATACATGTGAACAAATGATTATTGCTTCAGAGGGTAAAGGCAATATATGGATGTGGAGATTTGGGGATTCAGTTCGTCAATATCAATGCTTTTCATCTTTCTCTTACACTCTAAATTGTTTATCCATGTCCTGTTCATATAATTTATTGGTGTTTGGAACAGTTGAATACAAAATATTTCTTGTGAATATTAATAATGGAGGTCTTAGAAAAATGATTGATTTACAGGGTATAACCCCGATTAAAGTGATGATTACAAATGAGTGGGGATTTGTACTTGTTTATTCAAACAAATCATTGCACTTATTTGACTCAAATGGTGAATTTATCAGAACGAAAACAATAGATATTGATATTGAATATTGGTATACATGGAGATCAAAACAAGGGTTTGACTATGTTGCTTTGTCTGATTCAAAGGGAAAAGTGTATGTATTTGAGGCTTTTTACCTGAATCTTAACGAATCAAAATACCATTTTTCCAGTAATGTTGTTCAAATGAGATATGATTCTATCACCGATACATTATGCATTATAACCAAAGATTCGAGGTGCATCCTAATAAGAAATCCAATCATTAACTAAATAAAATGTGTTTTAATTATGATTAGCATTTTTTTGGTCAATACCATTATTGTTGAATATCATCTTATTTAACCCTTGTTAGATTCTCTTTTGAACTATTATTCACATTTGGAATCTCAATAGTATCAGTAAATTGAATATTGTTTTCATAAAATGAAAGAAGCCAATTAATATGATTTTTCTTCATATCCTCATTATTAAATCTCTGAATCTTCCCATCAATAAGGGCAACAAACATTAATGTAACAGGTGTTTTATATGCTCCAATAATTTTGGGTTCTGATTGATTCTTTACCGATAAAGTCTTGGTTTTTCCTTTCATATATTCATCTATTTTGTCTTGACACTTCAAACTAGTATTTTTTTCCCAACTATTGCTCAAAGATGATCTATCCTTCCATTTGACTAAATACATGATATTTGATCCTTCTACTTTCATATCAACAATTTTTTCAACAATCGAACCATCTTTATCAAGAAGAGAAGATGGTTTGGTCAAAGACAAAGAACTCATCATTGTATTTAAATAACTATCTATAATAGACTGTTTAACATATCTTTCACTGTGTTCTCTTCTTCTATTTCCTCTAATTGAGATCCAATAACAGTTATACCGGTTCTTATATTGCATTTATCCGGTATTTTTCCTCTGGATACAATTATTATGCTACCATTTATTGTCCTCAAATCATAGGCAACACATACATCACCTTGTTGTAGAACATTTCCCAATTGGCTTTTTGTATGAACAATTCCACCATTAGAATCAGATAGGATTATCTCACACATTTTTGTTCTTCCGATACTGATACTACACTCACATATTGATTCAATACAAAACTCATGCAAATAGGATCTGGGGACATATGGTATAATCTTTTTCTTCCAATACTCATCTGTATTCATAATAACGGAATTTCCAGAGAGCGGATCGATGAAACCTAACCCAGAAGATGCGCTGTTACACACAGCTAATGTAAATGGACACTCATTAATACACACTAAATCATCTATCCACACAGCAGGACACTTAATCTTGTAATTCAACCAGTTTTCACCATTGTCGCTATCCACTTCATTAATCTCAGAAACACGAACAGGAAAGGCACTTTTGAGGTAAAAGACCAGCCTAAATGCCTCCTGTTTTGTCTTAAACACATACTCAATGTGCCCAGAAGAACTCACGAAACTCAATGCTGTTACTGCCAATTTTGAAGACAAAATCTTGCTCTCTATATCTCTCACTGGCCTTTCGTGCCCTTTGCATGCTTTAATTATCACTTTCGCATGCCAACTCATCATCATTCCACAATCCTGACACCGTTCGCATTCACTATCACTAATCCGAAACCACTCAACAAAACTATTAACACCTCCATAAACAACAGAAACAGAAAACCGACTTTTATCAGGTGCACAATACAAAACATTGCATCTCCAATCATCCCTCCTTTCGCTCAAATAGGACAAACACACCTCATAAAAACCCTCAGACTCAAAAACAGCAGATATCCAATCACCCGAACTATTCAAGAATCTACCACAACACAAACACCTCTTAATATCATACCGAACCTCTTTCATCCTACTTTACACTCGTAAACTACATGTAAATTATCCGTTATCCAGATTCTTTCAAAATATACCGATAGATTGTGAAGTGATATCACCTCACATCTGGTCCCACTTTTCAGAAATTTCATTTTTATGAGACCGAAGTCCTTTGACAAGCTCTCCTCATCACTCACCACCATTCCAAACCCATCTGGCTATGATATTACCTTCAATGGTTCTCAGGCGACAGTTAATTTCAAGAGCACAAAGCTACTTGGTGTCCCTTCATTAGAGACCAAGTTTGAGCTCAAACCAGGCAAGGTTGAATACAAGGCCAATATTGAAGCCAAAACTAAGACATTCAAGTTTTCACCAAATGTGTCCGCATTTGATGCAAAGCTCAATGTTTATCCTTTCCAAAACAAATTTGATATCTCATTCGAAAAGAAATTGAAGGGTCTTCTTGAGGCTGTCTTCAAGTATGATTCTAGCGAATCTCTCTTCACCAGCACTCTTACTCCAAAGTGCAAGTTCAACGGAATTGAACTTTCATCAATTATCGAATGTGTTTGCTCACCAACAACCCTTATGCCACAATTATGGGTTCGCGGTTTCTTTGACACCAAGCACTTATCATTTAGAACATCCATCAAGCCACATGAGAAGGAAGTTAGATTTGGAGTTTTCTCATCTTTCAAACCATTCAGTGTTGGATGCGTTTTGGTAACAAAGGAATACGTCCCAGTTGAATACAAGCTCTTTGCTAAGGGTAAGATTGCCAAGACAAGACTTGCTTTGACCCATAACTTCAAGCCACACAATCTTGAGAACCGAGTTCAACTTCGCACAGAGAAGAGGTTTGAGGTAGGAAAGGTTAAATACAATATTCTTGCTTTCAGCGAGCTTGTCGGTACAAAGTGCTGCTTCGCTTCACCTTACGTTGCTGTTGGTTTTGAAACCAAGGGCAAGAAATTGGAAACAAGGACCAATGTTACAAGTGATGGAATCATCTATTTGGAAGCTAAGAAGAAGTTCAAGAAGGCTACATACACTGTTGGGTGGCACAACAACCAAGAACATGGTTTCAAGTTGTCAACAATCAAGAATGGACATTTATCCTTTGGTGCAAAGTTTGATTAAAGAAATAAGTAAAAGGATGAAATTTATATTTTCACAGGGATAAGGTAGTCTTCTGTTTTTGATTCTCTCATTTGTTCATAAATATCTTTTGGCTGTGGTAGGTTCCTCAAATCTCGGTATATTTTTCCGAGCTCATTATCAAGGTTATTAATGCTGTTAAACCTTTTTCTTGTTCTACAATGTCTGAATGGTGAATCTGAATGTTTATTAGCTGGAAAAATAGGGGGTAAATCATTCCTTGCATCTGTTGTATTGAATCGAATTGTCTGTAATGATACACATATTTGAGGATTTTTTGTGAACGGATTTAAATGTGAATTTGTGGTTACTTCGGTAGTTAATTCTGCATTATGCACCGAATCATCCCCTTCTGAGTATCTTCGGCCTTTTTTAAGTTGAGGTAGTCTGTTTTCTGTATTCATTTTGGCTTTGATTTTGTTTTCTTTCAAATTTCTTTGAATGTCAAATGGGTAAAAAATAATTCTGCTAATCATCCGACACCCAATTGAAATATGTAATTAAATTGAAATAAAAATTTAAATTCCAATAAAAACTTGTCAAAAATAATGCGCGATAGAATTGAGATATACCCTACGGTTATGGATATAACCTGAGGATGGTTCATAAAATGCAGAATCTGAGTATTAGCTTTTTACAGGTTATTAATACTGTTAATCCATTTTTGATGGTTTCGATATATAGAAACACTCATAATTATAGATTGAATAATATGTTTTGCCAGCATTTTTATGGGAAATTTATTGATTTTAGTTCTTTTTCCAGTGTATTTATAACAAACACTGTTTTTCGAAGAGGAATCGGACAAGCAGTGTCTTTTTCATCAAATGGGTATTATTTTTCCCAGTTATACACCGATAGAATCAATTTGTCCTCCTCATCTGTAAGTGTTTCTGGATGTAGTTTTCTGTTTATCGATACTGATTCTAACTCAGGGGCACTATTCATATCTAATGAGGTTTCTTATGCCTTTTTGGAGAGAAATTATTTCTCATCATGTACGTCATATTCTGGATGCGCAGGAGCGTTTTCGTATTCAAGAGAAATGTATGTCAAAGAGTGTTGTTTCAATAATTGCTCGTCGTTTTATTATGGAGGAAGTGGAAATGGTGGATCATCACTTAGCCTATATAATAATTTATTGGGCGATGTTTTCTTCAGTACAATTGTCAATGGTAATAGGTTACATAATTGCACTCATGGATCCATGAATTTATTATCATCAAATACTACTTTTCGTCATTTAAATTTTACTAATTGCATTGGTTCTCCTCATGTATCTTTCTCCTGCGCCCTTGTTACGTATAATGGCCCGAATCTTGAAGGCTTTTATGTATTATTTGCAGGTAACATTAATGGATCATGTATAACAACAGCAAATATTGGTAATCCTTTTACTATTGAGAATTGCATATTTGCAAATAATTCTTCACCAACAACAGCGACATTTTTTTTGTATAATGTTCAATTTATCCTTAACAGTTGCCAATTTTTGAACAATGACAATGTAGTTTTCTGGTTCTCTGGCAAAAGCATTGTTACAGCAAATGAATGCTATTTTGAACAACCTAATAATAATACCAGATTTGCGAATGGAACAAGTATTGCAGTCAATCCAAACAACTGTGTGTTTAATAACCAAGAGATTCGCCATCATTCAATATTGAAGACATTATTTAAAGAGTGTTTACTAATGATAACACCATCCCCAGTTATTACAACTAGGCCAAAGAACAGAATGATTGTCTCTGTGCTTGTTTGGATACAGATTGCTGAATAAACTTTACTTGGTCAACCATTTTTATGATAAACTCTTTTAGAGGCACTTGGTTTTTGTCGATCGTATTTGGTATATATTTTATTGGAGGACCAATGATGATGGTTTTGCAGGAAGAATTAGCAAATGTTAAAAAAGATGGAGATGAAGAATTTTCGAATTTGAAATTAATCAGTTCTGCATTCATTCCGAATGATTTAGTTTCTCTAGGTTGCATTTTAGTGATTATATATACTGTTAGATTTTTGGAACACATTTTTCGAATCCCAAAAGTAATTATGATTCTGTTTGTCTCGTTTCTTATTGATATTATTATTAGGTTTCTTGCCATTGGAATATATAACATCGAAATCGCAAAATGTGGGCCAGTGAGTGGTCTAACAGCCCTCTACCTCTTCTACTGTGTCATGTTCCCCACTATAAAGTCCAGCATATTCAAAGCCAATGAGAAAATTGTTCTCTTGCTTACAATCATACTTCTTATCATGATTAATGGCTTAACAGTAGTTTTGCCAGTTATTTGTGGTGCTTTAACATTCGTAGCTTTGTCTCCTGCAATGATAAGTGTTCCTCATAACAAAGAAGAATGAGTCACTTTTCATGGATCCAGTTTTTGGATCCAGCTTCAGGTTCAAAGATCACAAAGATATTATCAATGGTGTTGTAAGAGGATATTACGTATGGATTTTGAGCAATAAATCGAAAATATTTGTTTATGATAGAAATTCTTTAGAAATTGTTAAATCAATTGATGTACCAATTGGAGTTCCTGATTTGATAGTTGATGAAGGTGGTATGAAATGCCTTCTATTATATGAAAACAAGAGTTTGTTTTATATTTCTTTGTCTAAATGGGAAATAAATCCAATATTGATTTCTCAACAAACAAAACCAACATGTGGAACTTGGATTAGAGATGCATCTAAGCCAGATTATATTCTAATAGGCTCAAGCACAGGTGATGTTATTCAATTGATGCCAGAAAAAATAAGGAGATGTGGGTTTTTATATGCAATTGATTCTCGTTCATGTATTAAAGAGATTCATGTTGTCACAGGGATAGTTAATTATGTATTTTTACTTGTAAATGATACAATAATATGTTTTAAAGGAACAGAGCCTGTTGAAGTATTATTTGCAAAAGGATCTGATAAAAGAGTTCTTGTTATTGGATCCATGGCAGCTACTATTAAAAATAGATTAATTGTAAGGAAAAGAGAAAAATCATGTGAAATATCTGCATTATGTCCATATGGGATAATGGTTTTTAATGAAGTAGGACAGACATCAAGTAGTATTAATTTTGGACAGATTCTTCATGAATATCAGGTTAATGATGTTGTTTCTTTCGCGAATACGAAGTGGGGCGTTGTTTTTGTAATGAATTCGTCTTTTAAAATTCTGTTTAAGAGAACAACAATACATATTTATGAACAAGGAATAACAAGTTTCATAATAGACGAAAGAGGAGTTGTTATTATTACCAAAGAAAAAGTAATTAATATCCCTTTAGATGATTTTAAGAGATGCATTTGTAACGAAGCAATTATGCGAAATGATTATGGTCTAGCATTGCTAATTAATGAAGGAAGGTCTACTATACAAGAGCTTATTGTCGATTTATCTAAATCAAAAGAACCTAAAGAGGCATCTTTGATTTTAATCAATCACAAAATACCACTATCAGTTGTTTTTTCTGAGTTTATCGAATCTCCAGAGTATCAACTAGTATACTTATCAGATTTGCTTCAGTTTTTCCCAAAGATCTCAATTGCTCACAAATCTCTATTGATAATTCAGCTCATTCATATTTATTTGCGTATATATCCATCATATTCAGACGAATTTACAATTTTCATCAATGATTATTATGATTTAATACCTTTTGGAACTTTGAACGAGATTTTTATTTCGGGATGTTTTAACCAAGCCAAATTACTATCAATCAAAAAACAAGATCCAATTATAGAAATGAAAATTGCCAGGATAAAGAATGATAATGAATCAATGTTAAATATTTTGAGTAGTTATTCTTCATCCCCATTAATCAATCAACTTATAGAACTATCTTTTCATGCTCCATTTCCAGGATTATCAAAATTTCTTATTCATTTTAGCCATTCTCAATTATTTCTCCCTTTAATTATTAGCATGCCATTATGTTGTACACATGTGTGTCATAATTTTCTTTCAAAACCCGAAAAAGTATTATTACTCTTATATACCTATTGTAGACTTCATGAAGAAAATAAAATAATTGATCTTATACAAAACTCAGTAACTGATTTATCAGGAGCTTATCGTATTACATCAGCATTTCGAATGGAAATTGCATCATCTATAATACTCTACCATCTTGGTTTTATTGAAAAATCAATCGAAAAAATGTATCAAATCTGCCATCTTCAAGCGTTTTCAATAATTACAAAGTATTTCTCATTCGATAGATATTTATCATTCAAGTACTTACTATCAATTTGCACCAAAATTCAACAGCAACAATTATCTACTAAGCTCATTGATCATATTCCAATTAATGAGCTTTTGGATTATTTTCCAGATACTTTTTCCTTACAAACTGTTGAATCAAACCTACATGGATTACTTAAAGAATCGAACATAGAGACACATGTCATAAATTGTCAACCCAAAAATGACATTTCACCAATGCTTATCTCAAAAAATGCATCATGCAAGAAATGCACTGATCCCCTTTGGGGGCAAAAGATTATCATATTCCCATGTGGCCACATTTTTCACACAAAATGTCTTAAAAATTATGGAGATAATGATTCATGTCCCGACTGTTCTTTTCAATCAATTAGAAATTTGTACAAAAGCTCAACTTAAACTAAGAGACGTAACATCTCTGAAGAAATTTTTTTCAGGTAATAAATGTATATATAACCTGGTTGGGTTTACAACCATTTCCAAGAATCATCAATATTCCCTGTCAGGCATTGCCTTTTCTGATCCGATGGATCAAAAAGCCAATTCAATCTCCATAACATTCAACAAACTTGACAAGATTTATTAGAATTAATTGTTTTCGATTCAAAACTCATTCGTTGACATTCAAATGAATTTGAATGAAACGTGTTGTTTTTTCGTTGTAAAATCGTTCCGTGAGAATTGATTCAACATATACATCATTTTATTGTGATAATGGATCTATTGTTTGACTTATCAATAGTATCCACAAGAATTCTTAATATTAGTGTTATCGCCATGGTGCATAGCCAATGTTATTCTCTCAAGGCCGCAAAAAAATACTATTTTCCATCAATTATAAAAATAATGATTTCAGATGCAACTATCAACATTTACATTACCTCTCAATATTCGTTATCAATATATTATGTTTTATCACTGTTCATTTTTAGTATGATTGTTTTTGATATCTTTAGGTTTTTTGGTAAACACCAATGTTTTGGATCAAATGGTAACAAAATCAGTCAGTTTTCTCTCAGTATTTTCGTCCCTGAAAAAAAGCACCAAATTTCCCAAAAGATAAACAAAAATAATGGATTTATCAGAAACTCATACATTTATTCATTTTCTTTGAGGATATTCATTACATTATCCATTGTTTTAAACTATGGAAATTTGATTAATCCAAATGAGCCAAAACAACAAATTGTCATAAATTGTATTATGGCAAAAGTTCAATCATTTATTCCTAGACAATATCACAATAATAAGATTTGGAGCGTTTGTAGAGGGTGTGAAAGTGAAATTATGGCTCAAGGAAGGTCTTATATCGATGAGAATATAGATGTATCTCAATGCTTTTTCTTAAGATCTTCGATATTAACAGGAAATGGTGGTGTGATATATGTTTCAGGTGGTCCTTACTCGATGAAAGTTGAATACTCAATGTTCTACAACTGTTCATGTGATAACCAAGGAGGTGCAATACACTTCTCCGCCACTGAATCATATCTTAAGATGATATGTGCTAATAGATGCTCTGCTTCTTCTTTTTATCATTTTGCTTATATTGTTTCTCAAGTGAATCAAGTGGAATATCTATCAGTATCAGAATGCTCTTTCACAGCATTTAAAGACTATTCTTATTGTCTAAAAAATGGTAATCAGAGAGTTGAAAGCGCAAACATTTCAATGAACAATGCTGCTGTGTGCTCTGGTATTTTAATTAACACTCCTTCATCATTCACCAGCAATTATTGCGCCTTCTCAAACAACATTGTATCTAGTAACATGTGCATACGAATCTATTCTACATCAGGAACAATTACAATGTCATATGCCAACGTTGTTCATAACAACAGCCCATCTCTTGGAGTTATATGTGTTAATGGAGCAGGATCAAGAAAGATGATGAATTGCATATTCCAAAATAATTATAACTATCTATTCTCAGTTAGAGAAGGTTCTCTTGAAGTTACTCATTCTTTCATAGATCATCCGTCATCATTATTCTTTACTTCAACATCAGTAATAACAGCAAATAATTCATTGACTAATACAATGACATATCAAATACAATTCTTCAATTCTCATTATTGTAATGCTGACATACCGTTAATTGAGCCAAAACGAATCATTACTATTGATCAAATATATATGAAATCATATTCTTTCTTGTATCCAGGGATTATTCTAATGATTTTATGAGTAAACAGTCATTTGATGAATTTTTCATATTTCATGTTTAGTTTTTATTTCTTCATTTAATAAGAAAAAACAATATTCATCAGACAAGGTATCTCATAGCATTTGAATCCACTTCTCTTCTAGTTCAGGAATAATCTCAATGTCGACTGCTAACAACAGTCCATCATGTTATGGAGTCGTAATTGTTCAAGGACTAGGATCTCAAAAGGTGATTAATTCATTGACAAATATTTCCAATTTCACCCGAAATGAATCCCCTATGAAGTCTCAAAAAGTATACTTTATATAATACTCCACTACAAAAATTCCCAGGGACATGTTTCTTGAAAGAATATGTTCCAATCAATGTGATAATCTCCACTTTCTTAATGATTCTTTCTTATTTCCAAAATAATTTTCTGATTTTATCCATCATTACCAATAATAAAAAATGTAGAATCTGACTTGTTTTTCTATGATGGTAATGTATTAATACTTGTCCTAATCATCCTCAGTTTCATATTGTCTATTTCTATAATTTTAATATAAATACCTAATTAAGTAGGTTTAAAAATTAAACCACATTCTGAAATCATTCAATAAACTTTCTGCAATAAACTCAGGAAAGAATATTACCTCGGGTGGATTTACTTATAAAATTCCCAATATATGGCTACTATATTGAGAATTAAGGTTAAGAATATTGATGTGGTTTCAAATTTTGTAGATTTAGGTATTTCATCTGGTGTCATCTCGAGTATGAGGTCATTTCCTAATTGGCTTGAATCGATTTCTTTTTTGTTTGGCCAAAAGTAGCATATTGTGGATATCCAACACATTATCATTGAAACTTGGATGGAAACTAGGTTGATTGTGAATGTTCCTGGCTGGGCATGTTGGGTTTTAGTTGTCGTTTGGATTAATGATAGTATAATAATAAGGTTAAGTATATTCGATAAAGTCGAAATAAATGAATACTTGTTTTTCCAAAATAGAATCTTCATAAATATCCTTATGATAGTGATCAGTATTGATAATAATGACCAAATAACAACAATTAAAAGTATTGCAAGGCTCACATTAACAATCACAACTCGAAATGAAGATATTGGGATGAAATCAGATGGACCAGTATGTATCTTCTCAACTCTTTGATCCTTCATTACGAAGAATAATGATGGAAATGGTGCATCTGATGATTCATCAGCAACAAAAAGAAATGGTTGTTTTTGAATAAACAATGAATTCATGAATTTAATTGTTGTGGAATTGAAAAACTCAACTTTGCTTGAGTACATGGAATAAATAATTGAACTAAAGCCATTGAAAACACTTCTTGTGGATAAATATGTTCCCAATACTAAATTTGGACTCGGAAGTGAACCATTATAAACTGGAACAAATGGATAACCTAATAGTTTGGTTGTCAGAGTTTTGGTAAATTTGTACTCTCCAAGCATATTTGTGGTAACCAAAATGGCCCATCCGCTATCGGGCATTATTCTCATATTACTGGAGCATTTAAGAGTATTTCCACTGTGTTCTCTTGACTTTTTCCCTTGGCCATTGATAAAAGCAAAGAACCCATGAGATAGTGCTATAGCATATTCATTGACACTAAGACTTATATTAAATAATAATGAAAGGGTATCAGGTTTCTGGAATAATGGACAGTTATTTGTAAAAGAGGGTGTTATCGAAGCAACGTATTTTGCTATATCAGGCATCGTGCTAATAACAGCTCCTGAAGGAGCTGTTGTAACCATATAGTCATCTTTGGCAGCAATCGATAGTTTACCATTTATTGAAACATAACCCTTAATCTGGAAATTGTTTTTGATATATGGATTATCATTCAAAGAAATATCAACAGTAGTCATATTCATTCCTAATACATCAAAAATATTCTCTTTAATATATGATGCATAGGATTTGTTTGTGATTTTTTCAATTAAAAACCCTGCGACAGCAACACCATAGTTACTATATGCAATATAACTCCCTGGTTTCGCATATTGTTTTGGTTCACTATTCTTTATTATATACTCCAATGTTGGGGGATCCTTTCTGCCATTTTTGGACAAACCTACTGTTAAATCATCCCAACCAGCATTATGATGCATTAAATTTATTATCTTGATTGGTTCATTATACTTTCTGTTTTTGAAAAACCCTTTGCCTAAGTATTTCTCAACATCATCTTCAAGATTAATCAAATTTCTTTCATAAAGCTGCATCAATCCAATACATGTCATTGTCTTAGTAATTGATCCAAATTCAAACAAATCATTAATAGTTACATTTCTATCATTCTCTATATCATATTTGCCAAATGATCCACTATAGACGATTGTTCCATTTCTCATGACCATAACATTAGCCCCTGCAACATTTTTGTTAATATGTTCCTCAGCAAAACTACTAATAATTGATGGAACATCGTTAATATCAATTCCCGATGGAAGAAAATTGCCGAAAACAATAATACTGAATAGGATCAACATCAATACAAATGACAAACCATTTGATTAAATTCTATCAAAAAAAAATAATCGGATCCGAAATATTCCGGTGATATTCATTCAATTAAATGTAAGAAAAATGGATAAAACAGAAAAAATATTCTTCAAACTACGAAAATTTGTAAACATGTTTTTGGTTGTTTCATTTTTCAGTATGTCACAGTCAATAACCATAACTGTGAAACCTTGAGGATCAGACACAGTGATAGTGGAATAAATGGAGGCTCCATTTGATGTAAAGGAAGTTTGAATATAACAATTATATATGTTCATTCTTCCTCCTGCTTTATAAAAGAGAAGATAGTGATTTCCAACAAATATACAGCTTGTAATTGTAGTTGTTGTATCAAGACCTCCTGTTCCGCCATTAATCAGAATTCCATTAGAGTTCTGCTGCTGGGAATTAGATATTACATTGGAAAACCTAAAACTAAAATTCAGCCCCCCGCAAAAATTGATACAAATTGAATGCTGTGAGTCCGAAGAATACGAACAAAAATGGTTAGCTATTAATGATTTTGAAGAATAGTATACTATACAAGAATGAAGATAAAGAATATTATATGATGAATTAATTCTGTTTGAAACCTGATCTCCAAAACAAAAATAAATGGAACCTGCAGTATTTCCGATTGAATTTTTTGAACATTGTTGTATTGATATATCCTCGATGGTATTTCTCTTACTATTTGAGACATAAGACAACAAGAACTGACCCAATTCGAAACCATCTCCACTATGACCTGTTTGGCATTTTGAAGCAGATGAACATTTCATTAAAAAATCGCCTTCACTTTGACAATCGAAATGAATTGCCCCTCCATTATTTTGAGCGGCACAGGTCACTTGAGAAAACAAACATTCATATATTTTAAGATCGACATTAATATCCTGACAAAAGATGGCTCCACCGCCTTGAGAAATAGATTGAAGCAAAACAAAAACAGATCTCATGACAAAATAACAACCACTTGTGGGCAAAACTCTAGCTAAAGTGTTGCTCACTATCGTACAACTCATTTAAATATTTGAGCAAATTCAGAACTGTTAATTCTTCTATTGTTTGGAAATATATTTATTATATTTTTCAAAAGAAAATAAGGTTATTCACCAGTAAAATCCTTATAAGAGAAGTATGCTTATTATTAATGAAAAAATAAAAAATGGGGTTTTCAAATGAAAATTGCGCAATTTTGAAGGGTATGTACCATAGTGTTTGCATTCATAAGTATTAAGATAAAAAGCAGGGAATTCAGTAATATCATTACCAATAATACTATCGAATACTACAATAGGTCCAGGCCCGCCTCCAATTGAGTGACCCGAAGACCTAATGATAAGGATGTTGTTAACATATATTGTTGCAGCTATTTCAGATCTAACAAATCCTACTGATGGATAGCTACCAAATAATGAAGTTTCGACAATGTTTGTATACCTGATGTTGATTTTTGAACCTGTCACCCAAAATCCAAACGCACTATTACAAGAATTGCGATAAAAACAACAATGAACAGATTGATAGTCATTGGCTCTTGATAGTTGGTATCCAGAACACCCTTGTGATGTATCGCAATGAGAAAAATTACTGTTAGATATAGAAACAACAGAAGAATCAATCTGAAATGAACCGTCTCTTGAAGTAACTTTGTTGCATGATACATAGGAACATTTGTAATTATTCCCAAAGAACCGACCAGCACCTCCCCAAGAAAGTGGATTTATGGAATTCGCATAACAATTACTGAAACAAACAGATGATAGTTGATTATCTAAGGCTGATGATAGAATTGCTCCCCCAGAGCCATATTGAGATGAACAATAACTGAATATGCAACGAACTAATTGACATTTTGAAACACTATTTGCAATAGTAATTGGACTTGTTGATGATCCTTTGCAAGAAATGAACCTGCAGTCAGCAAAAAAAACTCCAGAATTGGAGAAGACTAAGACTTGATTTAAATAATCCATAAGATTATAGTTTTCTTTTCCTAAATAGATGGGTTTGTCGATAATCTGCTTAAAAAGTGATTTAAAAATTCCTATTTTGAAATTGCTATTCATTCGAATCACATTTGCCGAAAAAAAACATGAAAAATGCTCCAAAGAGTATAATTGCATATTATAAAGTCTTGAAGAATGCAGAAATCCATTAAAACTATACATTAAAGATAAACAAGAAACAGAATAGTTCATGTTATGTTTTAGAGTATTACATTGGACAGAGACGAATTCTCATCATTACCCCCTCTTCTCATGATTAAATATACGACAGGGATTGCAATTACTATGACACCAATTATAATTACTGCTATCAGGGCGTTTGGTTTCTTTGTAACTTGTTGATTAGGTGTATTGCTCGGGTGTGGAACATTGATCGGATAATTGTATCTTCTTAGAACTTGTCCGGGATTGTTATATGTTAAGCTCCCTTGGTCAATAACTTTTGTTCCATTAATAAAGACGTATTTCATTCCTGTACTAAGTATTACATCTCCTGTTTCTCCAGTTCGATCATTGATATCAGAAAGTTTGAAAATATTAATATCTGCATCAAATCCAACCTTGATCTTCCCTTTAGTGGATATTCCATATCTTTCAGCAGGGAAGCCTGACATCTTTCGAATGGCATTTTCTAAAGTTAAAAAGTTCTCCTCTTTGACAAAATACCTTAGTAGTTTAGCATGAGACCCAATGCTCCTTGGGTGCACCTTTTCTGGGGATGATACATTAACAAAAAACCCATCAGACCCCAGCATAACATAATCCTTAAGCATAATCTCTCTCATATCATATTCCTGAATGCCATAATACAAACAGCCGATATTCTCTGTGTAGTGATCTCTTAAATAATTAAGGGTCCACTCCAAAGGATCTTCGGCTCCAGCAAGTTCAACAATGTTTTTCCCGGAATATTCAATGTTTGATGGAGCAGAAACAATAACAATTTTTTCTGGTCCTCCAAAACTTACCCATCTGCTATCGAATCCTGGGTACCCATTAAGAATATCATTTCGGATTTTAGCCCTTGTGGTTGAGTTCGTCAACCTATCAATTGCATCACTTGAGCTTCCAACAATTACCCATGGCGGGAGAACAGCAGTGAGCCCAGTGTTACTCATTAAATATGGATACTGATCAGCTGTGATATCGTAGCCGAGCTTTCTAGCGTCTTCAATCTTTCTCGCAGCTTCAACAGCTTTCCCAACATTCTTATTTGCAAAAACTTTAAAATGATGAACTTGTGCTGGAATATTTGCCTCTTTACCCACCTTGATCACCTCTTCAACAGACGGAACAACATCATCAATCTCGGAGCGGATATGGGACATATAAATCCCCCCATACTGAGCAATAGTTTTGGAGACCTCAATTAGCTCGTGTACCTTGGAAAACACACCGGGAGCATAAATCAAACCTGTGGTCATACCAAATGCCCCTGATTTCATGGCTTCTTCAGCATGTTTCTTCATCTCGTTGATTTCTTGTTCGGTTGGATCTCTATCACTATTGCCAAGAACCATATCCCGAATAGCTCCATGCCCTACAAGTGGAATAATGTTGATTGCCTTTGGAATTTTGGAGAGTTCTTCAAGATAAATTCCAAATGTCGAAAAAGGATGACTCACATATTGGGGAATTGAATTAAGTTTCCAGTATTTGTACAACGGAGAGTCGGTTTTCTGGCTTGAAGGCGCAGGACTTAGGCCACACATCCCAATTGCCACAGATGTAATCCCTTGTGTTACTTGTGGAAGAAACCTAGGATCAAGAAATGTCGCAATATCCAAATGCGCATGAACATCAATGAATCCTGGGGTCAAAAAGTATCCATTAGCATTAATCTCCTCAATATATGTCTCATTAAAACTATCACCAATAAATGATATTGAACCATTAATCAGTCCAACATCAGCTTTATACCTGGATCTACCAGTGCCATCAATGATTACCGCTCCTTTAATCATTACATCATGGAGAGCAATAATAAAAAATGCAATCATTATTTATAACAAAAGTTCTATGTTCCTTGTAATGGTTTTCTACAGTTGTGTCAACGAACAAGTTGGTGTTGGAAGGTCATATACTGAGGAATATAAAAGTATTATATTGAGAGAGTGTGTTTTTACAAGAAACAGCGAATTTTCTGATGATGGAGGTGTGATGAAGTTATTTGATTGCAAATTGGAAGTTTATGATTCTGCTTTTTATTCGTGTTCATCATTGAAGATAGGAGGAGCGATTTATTTATATAGAGGGAGTGCAATTATTGAAAAGACATGTGTTAGTAGGTGTTTTGCCAAGAATCAACATTTTGCTTACCTTTCGGCAAGCGGAGGAGAAAAATTGAGCATGTTATCGATATTTAATACTTCGTTTCAGACAATTGGAAATACAGTAATTGAATGCCAAATGGGTATTCAGGTTTTTTCTAATAACAACCTATCTCGGAATTATTGCGAGCAAATTGTAGGGCCAAAGATGAACTCAATGTCTAGCATTTCTTTTCGTTTCTCATTGTTTGAGAATAATGTTGCAAAAACCGGAGTGGTTTTGTATTTTATATCAGCAAGCAAAGGAAAAACCATCGATAATAATAACTTTATCAACAATACAAGTCCTTCTCAGGGAGTTGTTTATTCCACACACAGTGATACCGAACTGACTGTTTATAGGTGTATTTTTATTAATAATACTGGGTTTGTTTTCTGTGTTGGCTTTGGATCTATGATTGTAAATGAATGTCCTGTATATCATAAAACAGGCTGGCATTCTGGGAAAGTAACATTTGCAAATACTCTTTCAACTTTAGAGGATCCACCCATATATTCATACTACTATTCAAGAATTTGCGAAATCCCTGTTGTGAGTATCAATAGCACAAAAAACAGTGTTTCTAAGGAGTCATGGATGCGGTTTTGGGTAGTTTTTGTGTATTTTCAATAAAGAATGCCTATTTGTTCATTTTTACCGAATATTTAACAATCTCAGTCTCTTTATGATTGTATCTTATGGGTATTTGAATCATCATTTGAGAAAGGGATTTGATACTGCCATCAAAACACTGAAGTCTATTTTGGTATTCAACCTTTTTGAAACTTGATATTAAATCAAGAATATCTTTTTGCTTCTCCTCATCAATAAATGAGATTGGAGTCTTTCCGTTAATTGAGGGCAGTTCAGGATCAGCTCCTGACTGTAGTAACTTCTCTACTATCAGAGGTTTTCCTGCTTGTATTGCAATTTGAAGAGGAAGAGAAAGCTCTGATGGTTCATATCTGCATACAAGAAGAGAGTCAACAACATCAATAAATCCCTCATTTATAGCAATAGATATTGCGCTCATCTTATATTTATCCAGTAGATGAGGATCAGCTTCATGAAATAAGAGCAAATCTACTATTTCGGAATACCCTAAAAAAGATGCCAAATGTAGCGGAGTCCAGCCATCACAGTATTTATTGGCATTTATTCCTTTTGTTAGCAGTGTTTCAATAGAATCCAGTTTGAAACTGAGAATGGAAAAATGAAGTAATCCAATATTCCGAAGAGTTTTTTTCTTAAATGTGTATATTTCATCAGAAAAACACACATCATCAAGTTCTTGAGAATCAATAATCCGTATCTTCCCCAAATCCTCACAAATAAGTATCTCCCTAATGTCCATTTTATTAAGGTAACAAGTTCGATTTAGAATGTAGAAATTTGTATTTTTTTTAAACTACGTTAATTGATGAGTATCCAAGGATCGGTTTTGCTTCATTCTTTACCAGTCCAAAACAAGCCTTTTGCGATGTCATATAATTCCTCATTTTCTATGGAAAATAGACTTGCTGTTTGTTCTTTTGAGCTCAATCAGCCCAATCAAATTAGCATTTATCGGACAACTGGTCCCTCAATTGTTAATGATGGAATATTAGACATTCTTTTCCCTCCTACTTGTGTTAAATTTAACCCATCTGGATCCAGAGATTCAAGTGATTTGTTTGTCACATGTTCTGATTGTCTTCGTTTATATGAAACAACGTTGACTGGAATTAATTTGGCCAATGAAATTGCAACTAATGGTACAAATGATCCTCTGACATGCGCAGATTGGTCTGAATATCAAGAGTCATTAATATTAGTCGGGTCCACAGACGCAACTGCAACTGCTATCGATTTAGAAACCAGTGATATAATTACCAAAGTTATTGCACATGATCATCCAATTCATGATATTAGCTTTTGTGGATCTGATTCTACCTTCATTACAGCCGGTTTTGATGGATCCATGAGGTTTTTTGATCTCAGAGATCTTCAATCGTCATTCATTTACTATCAAACGGCTAATCCTTTGATGAGAGCAGCTGTTGCCCCTGTAGAACCTAATAAAATTGCAACATTTGCATCAGGATCTCATTCAATATGCATTATTGATTCGAGAAAACCAGGAATACCCTTAGCAGTAATGAAAAAGCATAAAAGTCCAATAACATGCATTGGTTGGTCAAGATTGGAATGTGGTAAGATATATAGTACAGATCAATCTGGAGTTTTAGAAACTACAATTCAATTTGATGCCGGATTGATTGAGGCAGATGTGCTACCAATTCCAAATGTATATCTATCATACACCACTGATTCACCTATTGAGTCATTTGTAGTTGGGCAAAATGTGGTAGCCATAGCCAGTATGAATAAGATAGATATCATCACGAATCCAAAGTCTGATAAGATGGAATCACTTAATGAAGCAGAATTGGGAGAAGTCCTTTAGAATGAAATATATGTATTAAAAATATTAATCGAATTTTCCAGAAAAACAGTCATTTACTCCGAATCAATCATTTCGGGTTGATGGATTACTCCAAGATGTTGATTAGTTTCCTCTTCTTCACTAAGAATTTGTTCTTCTTCGTGATCATATTCCAGTTCTTCTGAATCAATTAAATAAATATTATCATCATGAATAGTATCCAATGATTCAACAATGGTTCGATCTTCAGATATAATTTCTTGTTTGAAATCATAATCCTTCTCTTGATTAAAAGAATCTGCATTGATCATCTCTTGAGTGATGTCTTCTGTTTTGAATCCATCAACAGAGTTTGAGTTATTAGAAATTGCAATATCCTCATTCATAGAAGTCTCTTGATCAAGCTGATCAATTGGATGGATTTCATCAGAATCTGGAATGTTCGGAAAAGCTATTTCCTCATTGTTCGGAAACATTTCATCTGGTTTTGTATCGATTTCAAAATCTTCTGTTTGGTTGCTAATAGCCTCCATGTCATTATCTTCGATTTCTGCATCGATATCTTGCGGACAATCTTTATCATCTACATTGCCAATTTTCTCAGATTCTAGAATAAGGCTTATATCATTGGAGATATCTTGTTCAACTGCATAGCCATGAACAACTGTCTCTTGGGTATCGGTGTTTTGATCGAATGTGATTTCCGTTCCAGTTTTCAAATCTCCATCATCTTGTGCAATACTCTCTATGTCTGGAGAAGAGTTTTGAATATCATAATTGTTAGAATGATCATTATTGGAATTAGAAACACTATTTGTGGGTTCAATCAAATCTTTTTCTTGAGGAGGAGCCACAATAACACTTATTGGTTCAATAACATCTTCATCATAGTATTCATACTCTTCAGAAATATAATGATATTCATATTCAGTATCTGTATTGTATTCATAAACCATATATGATGCCTCAACATTGACTTTGAGAATTCCATTTGTTTCCTCAATTGGTTCACATATTTCATTTTTCCCTTCGATAATAATATCAATAGGCGTAATTATATTACTTAATTCTTTAGGAAGATCTAATTGAACAAATTCCTGGCTCATTTTCTCTTCTTCTGGTTTCTCAATACTATTAATTTCATTGCTCTGATATTGTTGTTCAGTTTCAGAAACAGAAGAATTTTCAGACGCAATTTGCGACTCAAAGAAGTCCCATTCTCCATCTATAGATGAGACATCATTCAGAAATGGTTTTGGAGGTGTTCTTGTAGGCCTTTTGAATGGTCCTTCATCCTTTATTCTACAAGTGGGAACAAATGGTATTAAACTATTCTTCCTTTCTTGCCATTTTCTTATCTGAAATTGTAAGAAGTTTGGAGTAAACTGGGGAGAATTCAACAAAGCAATATCTTCAAATGCACAAAAAGCAGTTTTCGGAAATCTCACATTTGAGAATATCACATTATAATGCTCTACCATCAAACTAAAGGCAGCGTTAGAAAATGCACTATAATCAAATACCTGATCAGAATTATCGGGTTTTCCAACAAGAATATTTGGGGCGACGCAAATGGCGATATTATCAGCTCCCATCCTGGTAAATTCCCTAAATCCCAAAAGATAGTTCAGATACTTACACAGAAAAGCCAGAGTTAGATATCTAACAGGAGGGATCTGTCTTAAAAGATTTGGGAGAACCTTAAGTTCGTGGTCAACATCTTTCACTCGCATAAGACCGATTACGCAATCAAAAACTTCAAAAGGAACAATAGGTTCCGTTTCTGCCATATTGCGAAAATAACGCTTAAGACATGTGGCTACTGTGTGTATATTACGGTATTCGGACCAGTCGTGTATAATTCCTTTGTCTAATTGTTGAATAAGCTGCTTAACTTTCGAATCAGATCCATTTAACCGAAAAACACCTTCAACACGCTCTGCATGCAAATTCATTAGTTGTTTTACTAAATCGCTAACAATAAAAGGAATTTTACCTCCGAAAGACTCTGGAGAAACATAAAAAAACCTGGTTTGCTTCATAGTTAATGATAAACCGAAAATCTCAACCATCAAGAATCATCAGTACAAGAAGAGATACTAGAAATAAAGGCTTATTATATTGGATACTGGGCACTGTTTCTATATTTAGACACTTATGAACATCGATGTGTTTTAGATTCAAAGTTTGAGTTGGACTAGTTATTACATTGAGTGTTGTTACAGTTGCTGTGGTGTAATAAAACATACTTGCAAAAGAGTTTCCATTAATGATAGCATTTTCAACCCTATGGGACCCACATGAGTATGCTATTACAGAATTAATTGATTCTGAATTAAATGAGTTACCTATAAAGTTAACATTCTCCATAATGCTTGAGTAAACTCCCCATATTTCCCCCACTGATCCGAGAATTGAATTAGCAAATGTACATCGTGACCAATGTGCAAAATTGGTATTATAAGCTATCATAGCGGAGTGCCCGCTTAGTTTGTGATTTGAAGAATTCACATCAGTTGATGAGATGTTGCCATATCTTTGATAAAGAGTCTGATATGATCCTTCATTGTTCGGCGAAGAACGAGAACATGTGATGAATGAGACACGATTCGAAAAACTCTCATTGATTTTCGTGTGAAGAGCATACATTGGACCATCATGAGAAATACACAACTCTCCACAACAAAACTCAAGAAAAACCTCATTAGAATTATCAACGTAAACACCTCCACCATATGATGTCGCTGTACATGAGACAAAATAGCAATTTCGAATACGAAATGTGTCACTGACAATAGTAACACAAATCGCTCCTCCACTTCCTGAAATAGAAAGACCCGAAAATCGGCAAAACTCGGCTGAAAACTTACCTGATTCACACAAACTACTGATTCTTGTTGTCTCTCTGCGAAATGGACATGTGGACACAATGAAAACACAATGAAGAAAAATCATAAAATTACTAAAAAACAGAAAAAGTTTAATTTAATAAAGCGCCAATTAATACCATAGTATGAATGGTTTTCTTGTAAATAAACACCCTATTATATGATTGAGCTGGATCAATAAGGCATTTTTCGATACCAACATGATTAATTCTTATTGTAGGAGAATCATACGAGAATCCACTATTAACATATGATGATTCAGTTGTTAATACGTATAATGAGAAAGAATTGCCCTTAAATACTAGGTTATTCAAATTATGGGAACCGAGGTGAATGGCAATAACTGCATCCATATGAAAATTATTATAAGAATTGTTGACGAAGTTTGATTGAGTGATAATGCTAGATGAAACATACCACATTGCCACAGTCGATCCTAAAACGGATTGAATGAAGGTACATCTTCCCCAAAATGCATAAGTTGTATCATATGCAATCAAAGCAGAATTCCCGCCGAGTTTATGATATGATGCATTAATATCCGTTGATGAAATGTTTCCATGTTGCTGAAATAGGGTCTGATAATTGCCTTCAAAGTTTGGAGTTGATTTTGCACATGTGATGAACGAAACAAAATTAGGAAGAATGCTATTTTTTTGTGTTAGAAGAGCATAAAATGGAGCATTTGGGGCCATACAAAGCTCTCCACAGCAATACTCAAGAAGAATATCCTTTGAGCTCTCAACATAAATCCCACCAGCAGATGTTGTCGCTATACATGATACAAAATAGCAATTTCGAATACGAAATGTGTCACTGACAATAGTAACACAAATCGCTCCTCCACTTCCTGAAATAGAAAGACCCGAAAATCGGCAAAACTCGGCTGAAAACTTACCTGATTCACACAAACTACTGATTCTTGTTGTCTCTCTGCGAAATGGACATGTGGACACAATGAAAACACAATGAAGAAAAATCATTGAATTGATTCAATTTACAAAAACACTAAAATTCAAATAAAACTAACAGTCATTATTTACTGGATGGGACTTCCCCATTCGTAGATATATATGAGAAATGAACCATGAAATTCTGTGGCTTAACAAGGTAGGCCATAGATTTTCCTTTTCCTTTCAGGAAAATTTCTCCTCTTTGTTCAATATTGAAGTCCAAATTCTGGATTAAATCATATGTTGATTGAGATATTTGAATATGGCTGGGAATACATGTGCTTTGAAGACGCGAAGCTATATTAATTGGATCTCCGATAATATCGAAAACCGGTTTGTCTGTTCCGAGAACACCTGCAATAATTGGACCTCCTGTGTTAACTCCTATTCTGACACTCAGACTTGCATTAAGCTTGAGATTAACATCATCAAGCTTTTGTAAGCATTCTAAGGCGAACCTGACAATTTCAGTGGCATGGCTTGCAGGATTATCATCTGTTGCAAATAAACCTGCCGCGCACATGTATACATCACCTATTAGTTTAATCTTGGTCATCAATGGATATTTCTGCAATGCTTCATCAAAAGCACCAAACAACAATGACAGATTTCCAAGAATCTCCTGTGGTGACAAGTTGGATGAATACTCACTAAATTTAACAATATCAATAAACATGATTGATGCATGGGGTACAATAAATGATATATCTTTTTCTCCTTGATTAAGCCTGATTATTATATCTCTGGGGAGGATTTGGAATAATAATGTCTCGCTATTCTTCTTAGCTAATTCAGCACTTTCTTGTTGTTCAATTAATTGCGTTTCATCTCTTATTATAATTACAAATGATTCGATTTCCTTATTGGATGATAGAGTCATTCCATGAATAGAGACTTTGCAATGAACAGTTTGTTCACTATCATTAATACACTGCATGTGTCCTTCAAATGTATTGGCTGATTGTTTATTTGCCATTAATTGCATTTGATTTGTGACCTTTGTTGAATCTTCATCGAAGAAAATGGATCTAATAGATTGCCCTAAAAGTTGCTCTGGGGTTGATCCAAGAATTCTAGAAACAGAATTATTAATCTCTTCAATAACACCTGATAAACTAACACATACAATTCCATCCGTTGTTTTGTGGAATACACTACTTGTTATGGACATATTGGCTTTGTTCTTATTAATAGATCTACCAATTAAATAATCTACAAGTTCTTGATTGTTCACAATCCCTGATGGGGGCACTCTTCGAAGAATCATTAAAGCTGAGCGGTGTGCTTCGTCTAATTTCTTTTTAATCTGAATAAGAATTAGAAAAACTACTATTGAAATTATAATCCCTGTTATTAGCATGTAATTCACAAGGGATCCAAAGTAATCAACATTTTCTGACATTAATGAAATCAGTCTCTTATCCATCTTTTGCACACTAGGTATAAGATGCTCAAGAGCGAGATGATACATATTCGCCATTGAAAAATCGTTTGCCGAACCATTTAATGAGACTACCTTTTTCTGTATTTCCCCTACCATATTAATGAACATCGATAGTTGCTGGTTTGTTGAACTACATTCATAGATATCATGAAGGTCGGCATTATCAGGAGTTTTGCATTGTTCTTGAATTGATAAGCTATCAATTACACTATCATGACCAATAATTGATTTCACTGTACTACTTCCCATAAGAAGTGTCTCTTTCATATTATTAATACCAACAAGGTATTTTGCGATCATATTATTTAAAAATGTAACATTTGTTGCATTGGTTTGTGATCTTATTGGATGGTGAATAAAGGCGAGCAAATTGATATACAATACTGAGTCGGCAATCAATGAAGAACGAATCGACGAATAATAGGACCATTGAGAATTTATATAAAACTGGTCATTCAAACTAATAGTCTCAGAAAGGATGAATACAAAAATTGCCATAACAAAACATATAAATGTGAAGAATAAAATAACCCCAGAGCAAATAAAGCAATTTGATGAAACAATATTCTCAGAATGAAATTGATCTTCATTTATTTCATCAGAGCGCTTGGAAATCGCAGCTTCAGCAAGGGTTTTTGAAGGTTTATCAATATTAATCATCATTTTGAGAAGCCCTTTAATCTCTGAATTAAAAAAGAAAATAAAAACAAGTGGTGGGATAAATGCCACAAAAAAGAATCCAACTGGCAAAAGTAATTCAGCTTGCTTAATTGTATTGGAAATGCTGGTTGACTTGCCTTGTTGATAAATGTCAAGTCTATTTCTTAAAGTAATAAATGCATCAATGATATTAGGATATGTAGAAAAAAGGGTGCAAAATAGTTCTTCAGTTGTCCACCATTCATCAAAATTAGTTCTGCCAACAAGTAAACTCTCGGCCATATATTCATAAGCAAGCATGGTTTTCAGGTCAAGATATTCTGGTGGAGTTGGGACACCATTTGTACAATACACAACTGGTACTACACTATCAATTAATACACCTGTTAATTCATAAACATTAACATTTTCTGTAGCTGCAAGCTTTGAAACAGATTGTATAAACAATCTATAGAATGCTCTTGTATCAAGGTTATAGTAAACAACAGCAGAACGAAAGTTATTATTTGGACTTGCTGAGAATACATGTGATGATGTATTTTTATAAAGGATTTGATTAAATTTATCATAACTAACAAGATTTGAAGAATTTCCCCAAAAAAGAAGTGTGTACAATGAACATAAAGTGAAAGAAGTATGAAGAGTACTGATCATTGAGCTTCGTTCTGTATCAGTATACCTCCCATCAAAAAATGAATTCAAAATCAAATAAACAACAGATACAGTAGATATACAGAAAATAAGTATGAATAAACTGATTACCATTAATGGACTTGAGTAGTTAGCCCGAAATCCATTAGTTGAATACTGTAAGGCTAATCTCATTTTTGCCTGAGAAACAAGACTTTTACCTAGCTCCTCTTCAAGACGGAAATCAATATCTGTAAGACTGCTTAATGAGTCGACAGAATTAGAGTTACCGGATTGATTATGAGATCCTTTTTTCTGAACTTTTTTCAGTATCATATTCCCTCTCACATCCATAATTTTCCTTTTTAGGTATTGGGGAAATAGTCTAACCATTGATCTGAAGCAATAGTCCACAGCAAAATTCGATCCTGTTTCTAGAAGCCCAATTTTGTATTTCATAACAACAGCCTCTTGAATATCAGTTGTACATTCAATGAGAAACCTACAATACTCCTCATGATGTGTTATGCTATTAGGGTAGTCCTCTAATAATTCTCTCCATAATGCTTTTAATCCATTTGTAGAATTGCCAATATACTCAAAAAATGCGGTTCCATAGTTATCATTTTTCCAAAACCCTTTAACATCATTCTCACATTGTTTTGTGAGTTGTTTCATTTTTGTTAATTTTTCAAGTGCACTATTTGTGGATGATGATGATTGTCTAAGGATTTTTATCCTCTGAACTTGATAAAGCATAAATTTATTTCTATACGAGAGATCTCTTATTCTGGCAATTAAGCTAAAAATTCTGTTTAAAAACCTATCTTCTGATGGGAAAAAAGTCAATAACCTCATACAAAAACACAAAACTCTAGTGTCATCGCTCTTTTGTAGAATATGTTTCAACAAAGAAAAATCGGTAAACAAATCGCAACACTCAGATAATCCAACTCTCATATACATGAATAGGCGATAAATGTTTTTTTCTAGACACAATTTCTCAATTAAATCATTTTTTTCCTCGTCGGATAATTGACGTATTTCGGAACCTTGCTCATTATTGTCTTTTGGATAAGACAATTCTAATGTGATCTTTTTGGTAACACTTCCATTATAAATAAAAAATACTACAGTTGATACAACAAAAATAACGAGTGCAATATAAAACATTAGATATCCATTTGAGGATTTGAGGAAATAGAAAGCAAGCATGGCAATATCCAAACCAATTGACGTTGAAGTGACAACTAGATACAAAATATTTGTTGTTTTTGAATAAAAGGGAAAGAACCTCCATCTCTGGTATAAATACCCAAAAAATATTAAATGAACAAAAGATATAAAATAAGGAGTCCATTCGGAATTTGCTGATGACCCAATACTGAGGGCCCTGAAGAGAGGATTAATTATGATTAAGAGAGACAATGGATAATAATCATCAATTGATAAAAAGTGATCTTCAATATATGCTGATATTGAAAAATGACTGTTTGTAACACTATAAATCTTGGCGATAATAAAGTAGAACACAATCAAACTGATAAAAAAAGCTAACTCCGTATTTGTGTTTTGACCATCTCGTACTTTTAAGTATAAAAAACCGAGCATATTACTGATTGGGTATAAAACAAATAGGGGAGTTATCTCAATAAGAAACCTTAGCGGATATAAAAGCCATACAATAAACCTTCTATTCGAAATGAAAAAACGAAACTCAACAAGTAATAGAAGAATTGTAAAGGAAAACAACAACCCAATTACTAAAAATGGTGTAGAATATTGGCTGGATAATGTATAACTACCCCTAAAAAATGCATAATCGGAGATATTTGCAAATAATTCGGCGTTTTCCTTAAAAACAAGTTTGTTACTCGTTATCCAACACGAGGTGACTACGGTCTGATAGCAACTATACAACATTGCCAGAAAATAGAGAATATTCGGCAAATGAACTTTTTGAGACATTGCGTCAAACAAAGGGAAAAACTTCTCAATTCCTTTCATAGTTTCAACAGAGAACGACACCGCATTAGAAGAACTGGATGCCCCACTGACACTCTTGGATATAGTAGACGAATCCGGATTCATTATTTATTCCAATATTGAAATATTTGATAAATTATTATTTGTATTCTTTCAAACTACTTTTCAAATAATAATCATATTTGAAAAAATTATCTATTTTCATTTCTCAATTTCCCACAGTTTCTGTTTAACTTATATTAACAGATATTTATGAGGGACGAGACACATGTTTCCACTACTACGTATTCCGTACCAAGTTCTGTGGAATCGAGGAACGGAGGAAAGTATAGTGGACTGATTAAACAGTCATTTTTGAGGGTTTTAAGGGATGATCTAATTAGGTTTTTTTCTTATATTCATTCAATAACAACAGAAGCTTCTTCAATACCGTTGTATATCACTATTTTAAGGCTTTTGCAGTTTTTTGGGCCTTCTTTGTGTTTACAGGATGTGAAAATATGGGAACCAAATGGACAGGATAAGTCAACTATTACTTTTCTATCATTTTTGATTCATCTTATTCCAACAAGATATAGGAGAAGTATTTTTGATGAGTTTGCAATAATATATGATATATTGATGATAAGTATTCTTGGTTCTGTTATGTTTTTTTCGTACAAATATAAGGAAACATCGAGTGTTCCACTATTTTTTGCGAAATCCCTTAATATGGTGTTTTTGACTATTGGAGAGATAATTCCAGCTGTTGCTTTTCAGATGAGTTTTGAAGCTCTTTCCTATGAGATTTTTCAAGCAAAGAGCACTGTAATGTCATCATATTATTTGATCATATCTGTGATTGCTTTGAATACTGTTTTTTTAGTTATAATTTTCCGAATCACCACAGATGATCTAGTCTTTCGTCCAATGTCATTAATGACATTAACTGTGAAACCACAAAATGTAATAAGAATTGTAACATATTCATTAACCATCATATATGCTTTTTCGACTTATGCATCTCAAACATTGAAACTAGCAATTTGTATCGTTTCCATTGTTCTCTATCTTTATTCTTATAGAATTCATCATATTAATGGGGGATTTATATTTTTAAACGATTCGGTTTTTTTCATGGCAACATATATAACTGCCATTATCTCATCTATTGGATCCTTGACTTTTAGTTTGTTAGGAATTAAAGGAAGACTTATTCATTTAGTTGCACTAGCAATTCTTTTTATTATCCTATTATTTATATCCAATGCATTAATTAGGAAAGCAGAATCAAAAAACTTAGCCATTCTTGATATAGTTGATGAAAATCAATGTTGCCTTGATATTGAAACTGTAGATGATGTTTTGGGTATTGCTTTAAGTGGATTTAGAATAGCTCATCCCACTTGCTTAGATTGGAAGGTTTTTAGACATGGACTTGAAAGATGGGAAAATGATGTCAACCTATGGTACTCATTTGCAAAATTTGTGATGATATACCCTGAAGAAAGTCAAACTTTAGGATGGATCTATTCATCAGTTTTTTCCCTCCATTTAAAGGGATCTGTTTCTCGAACTATGAAAATGGGCCTAAAAATGATTACTAGAGAAAGAGAGTTTAATATGTGCCCTCTTCTCAAATCAAAGCTTAATGTTATAATGAAACAAGTACAAAACACAAAACACAAGCTTAGGAGAGTATGGGATGTAGCAATCCAAGGAAATTTGGGAGAAATTGAACCTACATCTAAAAGAGCTGCTGCTTCAATTGAGAAGAATGATTCTGATTTTAAAGAGCTTATCTTTGAGTTTCCAAATAATAGGTTTGTAACAAGAGCATATGCAAGATTTCTTTTTGAAATTGTTGGTAATAATCAAAAAGGGTTTGAAATGAATGATAATACCAAAAAACTCGCGAGGGGATTATTAGTGTCTCAAGACAAAGCGCATGATCTGGGATTGAAGGCTTTCCCACTTTTACCTATTCGATTAAATGAATCTAATGTAATCGATATCACAAACAAAGTTTATGCTAATGAGTCATATCCCACAGGCCCCAATGATCTGGATTTAGATATGATTCATGATTCTGATAAGAATGAGATTTCTGTGATTCAGGATAGGATAAATGCTCTGTCATTCCCAGCTATTCGAAACACCACAATCATGAGAGTCCTAATATTTTTTGTTTTCTTTGTGTGCTTATTTATATCATTGATGATATTGATATATCAATTGTATGATCAACAAGTCGCGCCTCTTCAACATATTTATCATCTTGCACAAATCGGACAGTATGTATCAATGGCCACGGCTTTTTCCGAAAGATATTTACTTCAAAGTCTTGGTTTAATACAATCTTCAATTCCCCTTACATCAAAACTGCCTTCTAATTTAGGAAATACGTGGAATATTCAAAAACAGATTGTATTCTTTCTTAGAAAGGTGTCGACTGTTGCACAAGAATTGGAAAGTCTAAGGAAATATGAAGATGGAGTAAGCGCAGTCATAAAGGCAAAAGAGATAATATTTGGTAATTCAATTAACTATTCCACATTTAGTTCCCCAACAGACATATCATATTTTATGATTAGCATTCAGAATATATTTGGAGATTATATAATTCAACTGGAAAAGATATCTCAAAAGAATGTATCCGATTTTAACTATTCGGATTTAAACTCCACGATGCTTCTCAATCCAGTAAAAAATCTTGATCAGATCAACAGTGGGCTTGAGACTACATTAGATCTTTTTAGAAAGTACATAATTTCTAGAAATCAAGACTATACTGTTTTATTTCAGAAGATTTTGATAATTATTGTAGTATTAGTGATTATTTCTTTAATGGGGTTTCTTTTCATATCATTAAGAGGCATACATAGTAATAAACTCGAAGTATATAGATGCTTGACTTCATTACCAAAGAATACAGTTTCTAACATTGCAGAAAATTTAAGGGTTATCAAAAAAGAAGCTGATGGTTCATCTACGTCGAAAGATTCTGAACTTTCGAAGCAAGAAGAGAATATTCTTAAAGTATTTAACTCTGCTGCTTCTGGAGAAAATAGTTCTTCAGAATCAATCATTATTATAATTGGCACCATTATGTTAGTTCTATTTAACATTTTGAGTCTATTTTTTGTTTATAATTTGGCATTATACGAAATTCAAAGGATTGATGATAATGTTCCTCATATTCAATATCTCCATAATAGTTTCACATCAATGTTTTCTGCGGTTTCAATGATTAATCATTTGGCATCATTTTTCACTCCCTATCACATCACAATATATACAATAGAACAAATGAAAACAATTATCAATAATAGAATGGCTCAAGGTATTAAGAACCTGCATTTATCATGGTTTGGGGGGAGAGGAGAAGGCCCTCTTCCATTTCTCCAATTTGATAATCTTCTAGCTCAAGGTAACAAAGCTTCATTATGTAGAGGTAGGAGTGCAAGTACTGGAATTTACTTAGAAGAATTAATTTGCAGACCTATTGATACAGTTTTTAATCTTGCACAGCCATATTTACAAAGACATATTAATATGCATACTCATCTAGGTCTCCCAATTGATTATTCGGATAACTATACCAGAATTTTTTGGGACACAAGTTTATATCCTGTTTATGATAGGTTTTTTGCCGAAATGTCCAAACAAATTGTGCCTTCCATATTGGCAGAGCTAGTTCAAGAACAAGAGAATGTTTTCCCTATTGTTCTTCTTCTTTTAGTAGTTTCAACAGTGATTGAAATAGTAATCCTTTATCAAATACAAAGTATTGATAAGCATTTAAGGTTTGTTCTTGGACTTCTTCAACACTGTCCAACATCAATTGTTCTTCAAACACCCAAAATTATATCTGTATTATCTGGTCATATGAGTGGATCATTGACCAACTCTACCAAGATGGATGAAGTGTTTTTTGATGCCGTTTTTAATTGTCTTCCTGATTCTATTATGTCAACAAATTTGCTTGGAGATATTGAGGTTTGCAACGAAGCTTTTCAGCGTAACTTTTCAAGCCAAATTGAAACATCTAAAACACTATTACAGTTCTTAAACCATTTTGATGGAGATAAAAGCCCACTATTACTGATGCAAAACAATATGTCTGCCCAATTAAAGTTTAGATCAACTGATGATATGGTAACATACCAAGTAAGCACATTTATAAGTGGCCAAAAATATGTTTTATCTTTCACTGATATTACTCAAAATGTCAGGTACAATACTCTAATCAATGAAGAACATGAAAAAAGTGATAAATTGCTTTCATCGATTCTCCCTGCGTCACTAGTTAAGCGTGTTCAGAAAGGAGAAAGCAATATATCATTCGCCATCCAATCTGTGTCAATTGTTTTTATTGATATTGTTGAGTTTACTCCCTGGTGTAGTTCAGTTCCAGCATCAACTGTGATGTCAACACTTAATGCTCTATTTCGAAGCTTTGACGCCCTAATTGGAAAATATGCTACTATGACCAAAATCAAATGTATTGGTGATTGCTATATGGCTGCGGGCGGAGTGTTTTCAGAAATAAATCAACCAGCAACCCATGCAAAAGAAGCAGTTGAGTTTGGGCTCGATGCAATCGACGCAATCGATGAGATTAACAGAGTTTATGGATTTCAATTAAGGATTCGTGTTGGAATTAACACAGGAGGTCCCATCATTGGGGGCGTTTTGGGAATTGGAAAACCAACATTTGAGATACTTGGACCTGCTATTAATCTTGCTCAGCAAATGGAACATCATGGAGTACCAATGGCTGTACATATTTCTAGGCCAGTTTATGAGCTGATTTATGGAAACACTTTCAAAATAAAAGAGAGGGGAAATGTGGAGATTAAAGGAGGGACAGTCATCACCTACCTGGTCTTGAAAAACAACTGAATAAATTGTTAACGATTTGTGTCCGTTTATTATTTATGGCTTTGCAACTTGTTCCATTAGCTCAGTTATCTGAGGATTTTGGTTTAATCGAGTATCAACTCCAACTTCAACTTAGCGCTCCGAGGTTGAAGATTGATGAGTGTTTTTTGTTGAAAAATCCTCATATTGAAGCTCAGTTTATGAATTTCTGTAAAACTATGTCTCCTCAGAATATTACTGATGTGTTTGTTCCCACGTCTGCTCTTCAGCAACCTATTTCTGATATTGCATCGAAAGGAATTAAAGTTAATCCTAAATCAGGGTTCAAATTTAGGGTTGGTTCATTCGATATCGACAGAAATCAGGAATCAATCGAAGTGGTTAAGCTAACTGTGGCTCTTGGTAATACCCTGAATTTCCAAGCAATATCATCTGAGCTTTCACATTGTGCATTTGCTGATGATATTCCAACAAACTCCAATTTAAGATCTGGATACCATTCTCTTTGCATTTCTGAAGATAATGATTACGTTGTTTTTAACTCTGCTCAGATCAAAACATGTCACTTAATAAGATTCTCGGGTGGATCTGAGTTAACCGAGTATGAAACTAAAGGAGATATTTGTGACAACTGCAATAGCGCTCCTGCTACTCTTTGGTGTATTAATGATCAAGCTAAACTATGTGAAAGATGCGATTTAGAGATTCATTCTGGAAGCCGAATCAGAGAAAAGCATAAGAGAGTTACATTATCCGAAGCACGAGCAATGATGGAGTTTTGTCCTCATCATGAAGATGTAAGGGTTGAGTACTATTGCACACAATGTCAAACTCCTGTGTGTATTAAGTGTAAAATGACAGGCTCTCATTCGAAAGGCGATGCCGCTTCACATGTACTTATTCCTATTAAAGAAGCCTACAGTGAAGCAGTTGATGCAGCTCAACATGAAGATCCAATATTTGTGAGAAGAAAACAAGCAATTACCGATAAACTTAAGATGTCAGACACACGCCTTCGTCTTATCCTTGAAAATGCACAAAATGTTGAACAAGAGATCATGAGAATAGCAAAAGCAGCAATAGAAAAATCAAAGATACTTGCTGGTGAAAAAGCACTTGTTGTACGTTCATCAAAGAGAGAACTTGAAAGGAAATTAGAAGAACTGAATAATATATCAAGATTCATTTCAATACAAAAGAGTGCTACTGGACCACTTGCTTTCTTAAGGGCATTTGATAGGCACTCAATGATTGTTGCAAACATTCAAGGAAACAATGATCTGCCATTGGATATTAAAGTCGATGGAGATTTAGGAGTTTACGGAAATATTGAAGTTGCTCCTGCTAGTGATGGCAAGCCAATTGCACGACTACCATCCCAAAAGAGTTTCACGAATATTCAATCTCCTGTTCCACCCCAAAAGACTCAGCAATCGCCCAGAATGTCTTTAACTCTGGATGAGAAACCAGCTATACCCAAGAAGGATCCTGTTATTCAACCAAAGCAGAATACACCCCCTTCACCAATAGAAGAAAAACAATATTCCGAGCCAGAAGAGGAAATATTAAGCTCAGCAACATTCGATGACTCCCCGAAGAAACCAATCACTCCTCCAAAACCTGCTCCCGTAATAGCTACATTTCCTTCTGTTCAAACTACCCCCACTCCACAAAAGAAGAAACCTCTTGAAAGCAAGTCAGCAATGAAACCAAGGCCAGAGCCAATTTCATTGGTTGAAATGGCTCGTAAAAAAGAGCAGAAGAATCTTTCTAAAGGAATAGATATGAAATTCCAACCATTTGATGGTAGCTCAATTTTATTGAAGCCAAATCAAAGATATGTGCTTTATTTGTGCTTCCCATTCAAGGCACAACCACAGACACATCTTCTATTTTCCACCGAAAGAGATGGAAGATCTATTGCTAAAATGCATGAAATGATTGACAATATTGGCATTACTGTTGTTATTGTCAAGAAGGGAGATTTTATCTTTGGAGGGTTTGCTGCGGCTAAGTGGAATACTGATGAGAAACCATTCGGATCAGGAAGCAGTAGTTTCATGTTTAGTGTATCTCTTGATGCATACATTCCGTATAACCCGAGAGTCAATGACGCTTGTTGCTTGTATGCCACAAAAGACACACTAACATTTGGAAAATATGATTTGATACTTGCTGACAACTTTGATGGATGCAGTGCGATGATAGAGAATTCATACGGAATTGGTTTCGAGCAAGGAAGCACGGAAGCACAGACCTTTTTAGCGGGAGAACCGGTATTCAAGGCTGATTCTGTTGAAGTGTGGGGATTCTTTACTATTGATTAAACAATTTCTTTAATGAATTCTAGTGAGCAAACAAAGCAAAATTCCGAATTTCTTCGAACAGTGTCTATGGTGAAATCTTGTGCATCTCAACGTGTTGTTGTTGGCTTTTTATTGCTTTTTGTTTCGATTTTGCTCTTTGCAGGGATTGTTTGCTTTTCTCCTGCTTTTTCAAGCGATAATGATGATAATAGTGATTTTTTAGGGAATAGTGATGAGGATAATATTGTTGCAAGTTCCAAAAAGCTAGTTAAGAAAGCAAGCTCCGAGAAAAACAAGATTAGTATAAAAATGCAGGTTTTTGTTGCAATGCATATAAAATATCAACAATTTCCGATATCGAGTATTATTAGGGCTTGGATTAGTGATTATTTGAAATCCAACCACTCAAATGGTTTTCATTTTGTTTCTGATCAGCCAATTCCTGTTAAATCGATACCATACATTGTTTCAGATATTGGATATGCTAAATCTGAAAACGATAAAATGCTGAAAAGACTATCAGCATCAATTTCTGATTATATTTCGAAATCAAGAGCGCTTTGGTACTTTTTTATTCCAGAGAACACATTCATTAATACTTTAACCCTCGAAAAACTCTTTATTGAGTATCTAAATAAGGGTGATCCCTCTAAACAGATTATATTGGAACAGATATGTATTGATACTGTCAATTGCGCCTATATTTTTTCAAGAGCCGCAGCTAGAAGCTTTTATGAGCTGAAAGACGACCAAGAAGTGCTCACAGGTTTCCTTAGCCGTAATCTCAAGCCCATTACAACACCCAATATCATTGTTGGATCGATTTCCCCCACATCATATCCATTCTTTGAAAAATCATCATATGAAGGGATTCAACCATGCACAACTCCTCATTCATATAGAACTATGGATATGTATATGTGGCTATTGCCATTTACAGGTGATCACTTGGGTCTTATTAGGCTTAAATTGGTTAAAGATGCCGAAAAATTGCATTACTGGGAAAAAACCAACAACACAATATCATTATGTACAAAAAATGAATGAAATTGATTTGATTTAGTCCCAATCCTCTGCTGGGTTCTCGTTGTCTTGGTATGGATTTGCAAGACCTGCTTGTTCATATGGATTGTCAACAACAACAGGAACGTTTGGATTAACAACAGGTTCGACCTTTTTAGGTTCTTCTTTGTCTGGACCCGCTTCATTGGTTGATGGGGTTTCGGTAAATGATGGTCTTCTCTGAATTTCTGAACTTCCATTGTTAGTCACTGGGGCTTCAGGATATGTGTTAGTATTAGATGTATGGAAAATGCTGCCATCACATTCAATGTAGCATCCTAGGATCATAATGATAATACTTAGAACTGTAACGCCACCAAAAAACAGGTAAACAGTACCCTTAACAGTTGAAGGAATTGCCCTATAAGTTTCAGTAATCAAAAGCCAATACCCATGACTTGGTCCATAAACCAATACATTTGTGCGAGTTGTCTGAGAAGAATAATACGAGTTGGGCTTTTTGGTTGTTGTAACACTGAAATAGTATCCTACACCATATCCATAAAAGCCAATTACTGTTTTAAGGCTTGTGCTTTGGAACGATAGAAAGTCATTTGTGAGTCCATAAGAAAAGTTGTAATCAGTGATATTAAAATACTCGGCTTCGTATCCTTCTAATGTAGGAGAGCGCATAATCAATCCTTCGCCAAAATTATCTCTATTAGGGATCTGGTTCGATACTGATGTCGATCTGAGAACACCAAGTTGGGAGAGAAAAGAGAACATTTTTATAATGAGTTTTTCTTATGTTTACACTGTAAAACCCGTTAAATTAATTTACACCATTTTACTTGAAACAACACCTGCTAACTCCTGGATGCACAAGTTGTACTCATTTAATGCGTTCTGATATGTGGATATCAGCTGATTCCTGGGAAGGATGATTAGTTGGTTGAAGAGTTCTTGGTCCTCTTCTGTCATTTCTTCTATTGGGAGTTCTCTTGTCTGTACTTCGATAATTGGTTTTGGTTTCTTTGAAGAAACGGTGGTCGGGAGAGACTTGGGCTTCAGAGAAAACAGCTTTGATTTCATTGAAAGACGATTTTTGTAAGATTCAGAAAAATATTCACTAGTTTATACCGCATTATTTATTACAATTCTATTTGTATAATTTACAAAGTTTGCTGAAAAGATTTGATAGCTTTATCACTTTGCCAATTCACTAATGAATAAGGTAGGTTCCATCATCAGAGTGGGGTACTGGATCTTTTTTTTGATCAAAGTTTTGATTGAAGTTTTCCATAATCGCTCATATTCGATTAATAACAGGGTAACTGCTTGTTTGCTATTTCTTTTTGGGGTTGTGTTTTCATTTTTTTCTTACATTGATTCAATCCATGAGCTGATTCGAATTATCCCTCCAATATTGCCATTGACGTTTTTGTTTCATTTTGAAACTTAGGAAAGATCTTTATACTCTAGATAATGCAAAAAATGATCATGATGCGATTAAAGGGAAAGAATTCTCGTTGATTTCAAGGAATCGAGATTTTTCCATCATTGTGGCTTTTGAAAAAGATACTATTGATCAACTCTAATCAAAGTAGAAGCTCCAAAACCTATGTTTACAAAATCTTTCATTATTGTAATGTGTTATCTTGTATCAATTGAAAAACATTGTTGGGTGTTTGATCTCAATTATTTGCTCGTGGCACATGAAAAATATTTGAGGTTGATTGTTAGTATATACTATGTCAATTCTCTCTATATTTGAAGGAAATGGTTGACTGAATTTGAACGTAAAATCGTTCGGCTTTTCTTCAAGAAAACGCCAAACCAAAACTCTATCTGAAATGACTGAGATGATATATACCCAATCCTGATCATTAACAAGTTTGGATTGAGATAAATGGTGAGAATGAGCGAATGAAACACGATAATCAAACTCTGACAAGAAATCAATTGGGATTGTGAAATAATAATGCTTTGGAGTAATATTTGGAGGCTTAACGCTAAAACAGTTGTAGTTATTAATCAAACAATCAATGAGGCAAATAAAATAAGAAGTCGTTACAAGTAGCCATCTGCTTGATTGGGAAATATTTAAATCAAGAATTCTCACACTGGGTGGTAATAAGGATAAATCATAATTATATTCTTGGGGATTAGTGGATCTATAAAAACAAATCCGAGACCAATAGTCCGCTACTACAATATTATTCCCACAATAAGATGCATCGGCTAAAACAAACTCCATATTGTTTTGGTGATCAGTTTCAGCAATTAGATTTAGATTGCAATCACAAATTCTCAATCCCTTGTTTGTCAATACAAACACTTGGCTGTTTGGAATAATTCTAATATCAATGATCTTGCAATCAGACTTCTTTGGGATTGACTTCGTTTCAAAGATATTGTCATTATTAGCTCCCCATTTGTGATGGTACAGTTTCCTTTGAGAATCATGTCCATAAATATGAAATATCTGGTTTTGGTCCAATAAAAAAGCACAATATATAGCGCCATCATTCATTTTTAACTCTTTGGTCAAATTTTCAATTTCTTCATCACGAAAAATCTTTGCATACCTCAAACAATTTGGTTCAATACTAATAATGTAACCTGATGATATAAATTGTCGATTCGATATCCTTCGCACATTGGAAAAAGATGAATAATTAATAGGGAGGTCCAAAACTGGGGGATCATTAAAATTTGATAGTTTTGTTAAAGTTTTTTGGTAATTTGAACCCACACATATTCCTTTTTCAATTGTCGAAAGTATTTGTTCCTGGATTCCATTTTCTGATGAAAACTTAAGATTAATGAAACTATTCCCATTTTTAAAAACAAAATAATATCTATTGTGTGAATCAAATTTATAATACACCAATCCCATTGCACTTGAATAAAACACTGGCATGTCATGAGTAAAAAAGCAAAAAGAACCTTCATTAAAACCAATATATTTCACCAAACTATGATCAATTCCTGATGAAAAAAAGTCACTTATAGGATATAAAGAAAAAAATCTCCTGAAATTGTAGAAATTAATAAGTTCAAATGTGTCATTAATAATATCCTCGTTGAATTCATTCAACCCTTGTAGAATCATTGGATCAATAATATTTTTTTTGTATTTTTTCGGATCGTAATCATGGAATTGGGTACCTTTTTTTTGAAATACAAAACTAGGAGATGATTTTAATAATAAATACTGATCAAACCGATAATTAGGATCAATATTGATATAATTTGTGACTGTGCAGCCCCAAAAATTCGTGTCATTTGAGTATATGAAACAATCATATTTATCAGGATTGCCAATTGCTTTTTCCATGAAAGTAATGATTAAATCCGAATATTTCATTTGAATATTCGTATATTTCTCCCATGTAAATACAGTCTTATACTGAGGATAAATACTATTAAATCTGAACATGTTTAAAATATGAAATTAATCCAATAATATTTTAATCCCTAAATGTTTCTCCAGTTGTTCATTTATTAAATGAATATTTGCTTACATGCTTTAAGAGTTTCTGGAATCAAAACCATATCACCAATGCTTTCTAATACTCTTAATGTTAAAGTTATTCAGTCTAGATTTCGAGAGCTGTTTTCTGGCGTGTTTTTTGGGAATATTAATTATGGATTATTCCAATTCACCACATTTCGACGTTTTTTAGCCACTCCATTAACTATTAATGCAGGGATATATACAGTAACCCAAACTTATAGTGCTTCTTCGGTAAATTTAATAGGTGACGAGTTTGTTAATGTGTATTCAAGTGGTTTTGCCGGAGGAATATATGTTAATAGTGGCACTACGGTATTGAATGCTGTTGAATGTACGTTTTATAACTGTCAAACATCAACAAGATTGTCTCATTTAAGTCGTGAAATCTCTGCAGGTGCCATTTTGTTTCTTGGAAAGAATTTTTTAGGTCAAAAGCTTTGTTTTAGCTATTGCAAAACCACATCCTTTATTTCAGATTCGTATATTTATAGCAACTCTGGTTTGGTATCCAAAATCGAGCAATCTGCCTCAGTATTCGCTGGAGGAAGCAGCCTGATGTTTGCAAGTATAAGTAATGATGTTTCGAATTATAACACAACATATGGATATAATTCCATAACAATTGGTAACACTCCTAGCTCATGTAAGCAAATGTTTTGTTCGTCAAAGAATCTTCAAGGAAGAGCCTACTACTATGAGATCTCAGGGAGCACTGGGCAATATAGCTATTCAAGCATTGTAAACTGTTCGGCAGCTTCTGATACTGGATTATGTGCTGTTTGGCAAGGATCTCATACCGCTCGTGGTTTTATATTTGTGAAATGTAGCGGAAGAACTGGTTATTCAATGCAAACAGGTGTTTCTATTACATTTATTGAATGTTATAGTGACACAACTTTCACTGGCAACGGTATAGTTTCAAACTGTTTCCCGAATACTAATAAGCCTACATACGAACAGTCAATGGTAGAGACATGCATAATCTATGCTCGTGTAACACGATCTTTCTATTTTCGTTTCAAGATTTATTATCCCATATTTTTTGTTTTATGTCTGTGAATAAAACTCATTTGCTTTTTAAACAAGCATTCCAAAGTATGGAACAAAAAGAAAATCCTCGTATTGATGATGTAGATCTTCCACCTGTGGAAATAGAATCTGAACCGGAGGAAGTACATTCTCCCATTGTGTTTGAAAAACCAACTTTTAAGGAAAAAAAAGCAAAAAGAAATAATATTCCAGTTTTTAAATTTAAAATAGAAAGGAATAATGGTTCTATTCAAAAAAAAGAAACAATTGATTCCGAAAAAACTAATGTTGTGAATATTAATGAGATTTTGGGTGAAAAACATGAAGAAATGATTAATAAAGTATCAAAAAAGGAAAACAATGACAAAAAATTAGCCCCTGCTCCATCAATTATTTATGATCTTCCTGAAAGTCCAACAAAAAAGACAAAAATCAAGAAAAATAGGAAACCTGCCCCATTTATAACGGAAAATATTGATGATAATATCAATGATAACGCCCAGAAAATATCCGCACCTCTTGAACGTATTGCTGAAGAGATTGCCCAAAAATCCAGAACAAAAGATGTTGAAATAACCAAAACTCGAGGTCGAATAGAAGAAAGAAGAGCAAATAGATTCAAGCAGTTTCAAAATAATACCAGTATTAATGAGAATCAGCCCCTTCCGACCTATGAAACTGGTAGAAAGATCATAAGAATTGTGAACAATGACATTCAAGATCCAAATAATAGTGAAAAACCAGAAAAAAACGAAAAGGTTATCAGTAGAATGCCTGAAGTTATTATTGAGAAACGTGTTAACCCTGTCACAACACAAGAACCCACCAATCTTACCGAAAACAGAGCCCAGAAATCAAAGATCGATAGAAGACTTATCGAAAAAGCACTTTTGTCTGATTCTTCTGATCTTGATAACCTACTTGAACCCTCCAAAGAATCTCAAAATAGTATTATTTCTCCACCATTTTTGCCTCTTGAAGAACCCATTACTAATGAAGAAGAAGAATTATCCATACACTCATTATCTTCATCAATGATCATTGAGAATCTGATACCAAACAAGATTAATAGTGAATTGATAGCCAAAGAGAATACACTAATTATTGAAAGTCAGCACGATTTTAATGAATCTAGTAGAGAACTTAGTTCGATTCACAAAGAATATGAAAGCGATTATGAAGAAGAAGATATCATAATACCAGAAATTGATGATGATTTGTCATTGGATGAAAAAACTAATGAAACTAAAAAGCCAATACGAGAAATACTTAGATCAATGAAAGAGTCTAAGATTATAATCATTGAAGAACCAATTGCAAATGAAGAATCTTCAGAAGGGATTAATATTGATGAGACTGTAAAAGAATTTGAAATTAAAAAAGCCGAACAAGCAAAAGCTTTGGCTAAATTAAATGAAAAAAGAAACCAAAAGGATTCTCTTCAGTATATTATTGACAAAAAGAAAGAAGATGAACAAAGAATAGAGAATGCTAAAAAGGATATTGCAAAGAAAGAATTAGAACAAAAACAAATTGAAGAAAACATTAGATTAATGGAAGAAAATAGGAAGATTCAAGAGGCATTTCTTGAAGAACAACTGAAAAAAGAAACAAAAAGGAAGGAAGAAGAAATGAAAGCCCAAGAAGAGAAACAAAAGGTTGAATTAAAGAAAAAAGAAGAAGAAGAGAAAATGAAAGCAATACAAGCCAGGATTCAGGAAATGGAGAATAAGAATATTGAGTCAAAATTGAAGTTAAAAGCCATTCAAGATGATTCATTATATGATTTGGAATCCTTCATAAACAATCCTGGTTTATCGCCTTCGAAGATCAAAGAAGAAGCACAAGTACATATACTTACAATGCCAGAATCACAAACAAATTCGCAAGAATTTAAACCTCAAAAAACTGTTCGTCCGAGAAGACCACAAAAGCCAGTTAAACCAGTTGGAATTAAAACCGAAGAGAAACTGATAGAACAACCAAAGTCTGTCCAAAAAGAGCCCATAATTGCTGAAACAAAGATCCCCAAGAAACAGTTTGTGGAGTCTGAGTCACTAATCTCATTATCATCCGAATATGCTCAGATTCTTCCCATTGGTCCATCAAGACCAGATCCCTTATCAACAGTAATTCCCACATTGACTCCTGAAACATCACATAATATTTTTTTGCAAGACAATTATAGAATCACCAAACCATTGGACCATATTCGGAATATTGCACAAAAACTGTCACTTATTGAAGTGCCATACAAAGATCTCACTCACCCTGTCAAAGACTGGCTAGGTTTCCAAATTCCTTTTGTTCCAGACCCAGATGATTCCCAGATTGAACAAAATATGAGTTCCAAATTCAATATCGACTATCTCACATCAGAAATACGTCACTTATAAATGTATCTTTAATCTATTCTTCGTCTTCTGTATCATCTTGATGAACACCAGTCCCATCGGAAAAATCAGCATCATCCTCTTCTTCTGTACGTTTCTTCGAGGATTTTGATGCGCCTTTCCTTGTCATTACATTAGCTTTAGTCTGTTTAAGCCACTTCTTGGCAATTTCCTTTGCTTTTTCTGTTTCTTCATTAAAATTGGTTAAATTAGATCTCCTCTCCTTCTCTAATTCTTCTTCTAAATGATTCCATTTAAACCCTGTAAGGTACTTCACTGCCCATATATCGTCCTGCCATCTCCCTTTAAGCCCTGTCATTTTAGCATTCATTGCTCTCTCGCACTCCTTTGCATCTTTCTTAAACTCAAATTCTGCCCAACCGTCTTTATAAAGCCTTCCCTTACGCCCTCCTCCTTCAAGTCTCTTTTTATAAATCCACATCGGTTCTTTTCTTAAATACATCCTTTTAACACTGCCATGTGTACTCAATATGTAACGAAGCTTATGAGATTTCATATATGGAGGAATTCGAGCAATATAAACAAGACCTGTCTTCCCTGCTGGAGTTTCGGCCATAAAGTGTACTTTACGTCATAAAACAGGGAGACCCGGGTATCTATGTATATTTACTTCTTAAGAGATGGGAGGCTGAGTTTCAAGCCACCTCCCAATGAAGGCTTTGATGGTGCTGATAATCCTCCTAGAGATAGGCCTTTCTTTGGTGTTTCTGTTGTAGAAAGAGATAATCCTTTCTTTGGTTGAGCTAAAGATGGTCCTAAGCCAGCTATACTTAGCCCCTTCTTTTGCTCTGCTTGTGCGCTTGGCAGGGACGGCGATTGCTCTGTTATTTGTGCCAATTTCTTTGGGGGTTCGTTTGTTGGCGCTGATTGTATTGTATCATACTCTAGCGCCGGCGACTTTTTCTGCGCATTTCTGTATGTTTGGATTGATAAAGAATCTGTGGAGGGGATATTGGGGTTTACATCATTCAAATTAGCTCCCCAGAGGCTCTTAAAGTGCTTAGATGGAACACCATTGATAATGGTATCTCCTAAATTGTCTGTTTCAACAGATATAGTTTTATGTTGGTTGTAAGACTGAGTAGAAACACATACATATTTTGGTTTTCTCGGTTCAACTGTAGGATTGTCAATAACAGATGAATTCGATGATTTTTCGGGTATTTGTGAAATGTTGGCCGAAAAGGAGTCATCGGAATTATACCATTCGAACAGCCTCTCTATGAACCGGGTCATACAAAAGTTTACATGTACTTTACAAACACTTTATTGAAGCCTTTGATAGGCAGAGCTGGACTTGCTTGAGATTAATGAGCAAGAGTTTCATTGCTCTTGACCATGTTCTTCTATTTTCCCAGGAGAATTTATAAGATAATGCTCCTATTTTTCTTTCTTTATGATTCAATGAGTATAACAATGAAAAATGGTGATACTCCTGTACCAACACAAAAATGTCTAATATTGAGAATATTAGAATATCCAATGCGTGTTGAAATGGTGCAATAAGTATGGTTTTGGCTGGTTCAGGTATTAAAAGCTGGTACATATTACCTTTATCGAAGAAAACATATATTCCCTCGAAAAGCTTAACAGAAGGAGAAGGGATTACAAGAGTTTTAAGCAAAGTGAGAACAAATTGCGCAAGAAAAAAAAGAGCTTGATTCGCATTCAACAAAGATTCCGGAATAGAATCATAGAACCCAAGTATGCATCCATTAATGGTTGAATAGTGGCGAAAGAAACTGATGTGAAAAACACGATGTGTTATTATTGAACCTCTAGAATCTAATACCAATTCAAGGTTGCTGTGACTTTTTGCCTTCGGAGATTGTTTCTCTGTGACTTGAAGATGTCTATGTGTATAAGAAACCTGTTTTGACTGGGATAATGGAGAATATGAGGCACAATTTGAGAGAGTATTCTTCAAAGTATACAATAAAACATCATATGGTATCCTTTGGAACACCTCCACCAAATTTGTCTCGGATTCTTTAATAATACAAGACAACCTGCTCACTTGTTGAACAGCCATGCTTAAACAATTTGAACAAATAGGAAATTTACCAAAAGGGTATTCGTTTTGCATTTTCATTAAATTTAAATAAGTAAAAACACCAAGGTTGGTAATATCAAAATGCTCAACAAAACTATCCGGCTTCAAAACAACATCAAACGATCTTTCTTCACTATCTCCGAATACTATAACTAATTTTTGGCAATTTGAACATACAAATAATACCGAATCAACTGGGTTAGTCATTACTTTTTTTGTTTCGAAAATGATCGGCTTGTTAGAGAAGTTTTAGGTCTCTTTTCTTCTGGGATCAATAGTGTTATTTTCGCTCCAGGTTTTTCATCTTGATGTCTTGGGGAGAGTATTTCATTCATCGTCAATTCAGTTATAGGTGATACTAGGTTTCTAGGTTGTCCACATGCCAAACAAACCATTTTTTGTCTCCCAATTGAAGTACCATCAAGTATGAGACTTTCTTGATGCGCAGATCGCGGAGGATCTTTAATGCTCGTCTCAATCAATGATATCCTCAGACCAAAATCATTGATATATCGATTTATGTTTGAAGATACGGTTTGAAGATATTTCTCCTGCTCATTGAAAGTATTAAATGCAGCATTTTGGGATGACATGATAGATTTAATTTGTTTTTCTATTTCTTTGATATCTTGAGTATGTTTGAGCAATATTTCCTTGATTCCCTTTAAATCGTTCGACTTTTCAGAATTCTTTTTATGTGGCGACTGAGATGTAATAACCATTGAGAAACTCATTGAATCCTTGCTCCTAGATGACGAATCTTTTGCTTTTATATCTTTGGAAATAGGAAGAGAATCAATTAATGGCACTTTAGGCTTACTAATTTCTTGAGGCACAACTTGTGAAACTACAGTATCTCTTTGGGAGCTGTGACTGCTTTCCACAGGACTCTCGGGGATTGTAAATGTGATGCTTGGAATCTTTGGGGTAACATTATTAGAAATTGACCTTGTCACAAGGAGATTCTTTGTAAAATCTGGAGATGGAATCACAGTTGCTGATGCGCTGGTTGCAATTCCTGTTTTCTCAATGGTAGGTGTCTCAGGTAGAGATGGACTTCGAATCATACCTCTGGTGCTATCTGATCCTGGAGATGATTCCCTTTTTTCGGGTTTCTTGATATTCATGTTTGCGAGACGAACTTCTAAAGCTTGAACCCTTTTTAACAAAGCTCTTTGCTTCTTATTTTCAGATTCTTCGTATTTTTGGTTTCTTGTTATCATTTGCCCGAGTTCCTCCTTCAAATCAATGCATTTTGTTTCTAAAACAGAATTTCCTTCATTTGACACATATTTCTGCACTTGATCCTGTATTGATTGAAGTTTAAACCTGATTTGATCATAACCTTCTAATTTAAGTTCGATGCTAGCTACTTCGGCACCAATTGTATGCTGGAGCGTAATATAATTCGAATCAATCAGTTTTTTGTTTGCATTATCAGATTCTTTGAGTGATGTAACAGTTTCTTTAAAATGAAACTCCATATTGCTCAATCTCTTATCAAAAATAGAGGAAAATGAATCTATTTTCTGAGACAAAGAGTTAAATACGTCTGGTTTTGATAATTCTGCAATTTTCTGGTTCAAAAATCCTATCTCTTTGCCCTGCCTTGATATTTCGCTGTAAAAATATCCAAAAATATCTTTCAAATTCTCTAAATTAACATCAACTTTCAATAACCTTTGATCGATGAGTTCATCTATTTCTTCCATATTACGGATATCTCGATTAGTTTTACATTTTAAAATAAACGAAAATAATTCAATCCAATTTTATTGATATCTCATCAGAAAAATTCAATTAAATGACCGAAATTGTGATTATTTATCTAACAACGTTGGATTTCAATGTTTACTTGATTCAGTTTTCAGTTAATTTGTCACAATTGGAAAAATTTTGAAATAATTGTTAGAATCAGTTTAAAGATGTCCTCTCTACCAGGGGTTGGAATTATTCTAGATTTAGCAATGAGTTTAATATGTAAAAATGAACAAAGTCTTCCAGATTCCCAAAAAGAAATGCTATATGAAATAATTAATAGGTATATTAGAGGAGAAATCCAGTATAACTTAGCCAAAGCACAATACCAGGCAATTTCTCCGATTATAACTCCTATTCAAACCATAAAGGATATAATTGAAGCCCAGCCATTCAAAGGAGAAGTAAAAAATCTTGATGAAGTTGGCGATAGAAGAAAACTGCATTGGTCAAAAGCTGAAGATACCCGATTAATGGCCGCAATTTTAAGATATGGAACAGAAGATTGGGCAAATATCGTGGACTACGTCGGAAATGGGAGAACAAGACCTCAGTGCCTCCAAAGATGGACAAGAACCCTAAATCCAAAGATAAATAAGGAGAGTTGGACCCATATGGAGGAACAATCTTTATTAAATATAGTGAATACAGTTGGAGAGAATTGTTGGACAAAAGTAAGCCATCTTCTCGGAACAAGATCTGATGTTCAATGTAGATATCACTATGAGCTAATGAAAAGAAGAATTAGCATTATTCAAACTACATCAATTCCAATTAGAACTAACTATTTTCCAACAGTTGTCATGGGAAACTGCTCTAATGAAGTTCCCATGAACAAATACACCCTAGAAGTTGATGATTTCCTTAAATTATTCAACAATAGGAAACCAGTCTAATTTGAACGTCGACGTTGGGATTTGTATGGAGAATAAAAATATAACCAATTCAATTTATTTTTTTACGATTATTTTTTGAATATAAATATGAAGGACCAATAGGGGGTAAATAATATGGGTTTAGGATCGTCATCACCTGAAGATGAAGAGATGAGGAATAAAGTTCAGTCTTTGATTAGCAAAAATGTTTGTAAGCTTTGTGTTCAGAGATATTTGATGCTTGACAAAGTTAGAATCAATAAGTTCTACCCCGAAGATTTACATCCGCTTGATTGTTCAGCATGTTGTGGTATACTTCATTCAATTCCATTGATTAAAAGGTCAATAGTTGATGCAGTCGGAGATTTTAAATATCACGATGTGCAGATTGAGATGCCAAAAAAAATGCAAGAATGTGACGAGAAATTCAACCAGGATATGGGATTATCGTCTTCATGCAATATCAAGCATTTTTTAAGGGCCAAATTTAATGCAGAACTTCCCCGAACTCCTGAAGGTCCAACTCTTCTAATTACAATTTCGAGCTTCGACAGGGTTAGGTCCTCTTTGAAGTGGCCAAATGTATATCTTTATGGTGTTTATCAAAAAAATTCTCGAAGGGTTTCGCACTCAAGGTTTTTTGTTGGTCGCCCTCTGAGCTCTGTCGATTCTGAGATTATTAAAGCTGTATCAAAATACTTTAGGTGTTCTCAGATCACTTTTGAGTCAGCAGGGAGAGAAGACGCCGATGTCAGAATGCTGGGAAGTGGTAGACCCTTCTGCTTGCACATTAATAATCCAGTGCCATTTCATGGGACTAATCCCAAAGATATCAATGATTTCGTATCAATGTTATCTGAAAAGATACCAGATTCCATTGAATGCGAAAACTTTGTTTCCATATCGAAATTGAGATTATGCATTGGCAAACCTTTCTTGAATCCCAAGCACATGAAAAAGTATCGTTGTGTGATTTCGTGCTCCAATGAGGTCTCAGATGAAATGCTAGAGAGAATCAACTCTGCCTCAGATATTACTTTGAAACAAAGAACTCCACTCCGCGTCGCTCATAGGAGAGGATTGATGATTAGGGAGAAAAAAATTGTATCTTTATCAGCACAAAGAATATCAAAGAGATTCTTCATTCTCGATTTAGAAACAAATGGAGGAACATATATCAAAGAATTTGTGAGTTCCGATTTCGGGCGAACCGAACCTTTCTTGGGTCAAATAATGGAGCCCAATGAACCAGTGCAATGCCAAATACACCAACTAGATGTGGTGTTCGTAGAAGAATAAAGCGATTATTATACGTTATTATGCCTCCAAGAGCTAGTACTAACAAGCAACCTGCGAAACAAGCAGGTGCCCCGATGACAAAAGCAGAGATCAATGCTGTTAAAAAAGCTGCTGAGATAAAGCAAACAGTAATATCTCATAATTTGCTTGATCTGGCAAACGAAATTGGCACTGCTGAGGTTATCCAAGAAAAGATGAAACTTGAAGCGAATAAACTTGAAGAGCAGGTCCAGGGAGATCTCTCTACATCTGTGCAGTTAGTTTCTGAGATAACCAATAGACATATATCGACGCAAAGGGAGTACGAGCAAAGGATGAGCCGGCTTAAAGAAAGAATAGCTGGCCTTAAAAACCAATTGGCTGAAGCCAATACTGAACTTGCAGATCTGAAGAGGGAAAAGAAGAAGGTTTTATTAGAAAAAGATTCTGTGATTGAGAATCAGAAGAGAGAGATGAAAGAGATGGCCTATCAATTTAGTGATATGTTAATGAAGACCCTTATAACAATTACCGAAGACTTCGAGTCCCAAACTGGAGATCTGGGTAGAGATGAAACAGCAGGGCTTCCCCAGCCTGAGAGGCTTAAAGATTTCCATTTGGATAGAATTCGAGTTTGAATTTGGTTGTAAAAGTCGATATTAAATGATCCATCTTGTTTTATATCCAAAACCAAAGTTCTAGATACTACAACATGATTCTTTGAATGACAACAATTCTTTAATATTCTGGTTTTTTGCATAATGAAATGGGGTCTTACCATGATCAAATTAATATTTGAAGTGTCTTTTGCCCTAATGTCGGCTCCTTTTTGTATGAGTAAACAACATATATGCTCAAAATTCATTATTGATGCATAATGAAGGGCTGTCCTATGATTGGAGTCTGCAAGATTAACATTGATTGTTAGACTTTCTAATAATATAAGGCAAATATCTTGAAAATCCTTATTGATTGAGCAAATAAGAGGAGTCTCTAAACAATTATTTGGAGTGTTAATATTATAGTCTTCTTGTACCAATAACTTCACAAGTTTCTCATTTGAGTATTTAATTGCATAATGAAGAAGAGATTCATTAAAAACATTACAATATAGTTATTGCTAAAAATATCTATTCTTGCTCCATATCCAATAAGAAATGATGAAGTTGAGATATTCATATTCTTAGCACTCAAATGAAGCGGCGTTTCTCCAATATCAAAACATGTTTTTTATTATTCCTAATGTTAACATCTGCTCCTTCTGTTATAAAAATGCCACACTCGCTTTCATCAAGATAAGACGCTGCTATATGCAATGGAGTATTTCCAAAAAGACGGAAAGAGTCTCATAATATAATTACGAAATAAATTCTTCATATTAATATTGGCACCAAATTTGAGTAATTTATGAATAGAATCGTAATTTCCATAGAAAGCGGCATGATGAAGAGGAGAATTGCCATAATTTTCCCATTAAAATCATAATAGAAATCATCAACAAATCTATTGAATTCACATTAGCCCCTTTATGTAATAAAACCTCATATAATTGATGATTGTCATAATGAATAGCCCCTTTTAAGGAAATACTCTTTTCCCAAGCAACATCCATTGATAGAACTTTATGTATATATGTAATATTATTTGACTCAAACAACTTTTCAGCATCCATATTAACAATCATTTCATAATACTTTTTTAGCCTGTAAAGTACAATGCTATCATAATACCTTGATGGAATTGGATTCTTAAAACTTATTAGATCATGAAATCCTCCAGCAATAATACAATGAACAATGTTGATTGGTAGATAATCATATTGGGGCATTAAAAAAGCAAAAAACTTCAAACTACGAAACTGAATTGATACTGATATTGGCAATAATGATTTAGGCTTTTCACACCATTCAAAAGGGCTCCATTCGATAGGTGAATAAAGATTAATACAACACCGGGTGTCTTCTGGGTGATCGAGTTTAATAAAATAGCCTATTGTTCCTTCTTTCCATCCTATTTCCACAATCTTTCTTATTGATGCATCATCATTTTGTATCAGATTTGCGAAAAGACTATAATCTTCTGCTTCAATAATTTTGCATTTAAACATTGTTATGAATGAAGTAAAATAGAGGAATGGGAATGCCCTTTTTTCTCGGTTAAGATACCATGTAATCTCATCATCAAATATAAGCCCTTTTTGATATAATGAATGGGCAATAATTGGTACGGTTAAGTATGAGAATCTCAAAACAGAGAATTTAAAAAAATTGACTTTTTCGCTTGAATTAATATACATTTCACATATTTTAATGATTTTTTCTATATCAAATGGCCTTATTGTACTAAAAAATACTAATTGTTTGGCTAAACATGCAACATCTTCAAAATTGAACAATATATCAATAGAATCAATAATTACATTGTTCAAAATCCCTTCTATACTGTTCTGTATGGATTCAACATCATTTAATTCATTAAAAAAGAAAGACATATTCCAAACCTTACTCAGGTTTACTCAAAGTTTTAGAACCTTGGTTTGAGTTGCTTGATTAGGAACCTTCTTCTAATCAGGGAGGGTATCTTCTTTGAGTGCCTAATGAATTTGCCATGCTTCTTGTGATAGTGATTGGGCTGGATAATGGGTTCAATGGCTTCTTCAGTCTCTTCTTCTTCGAATTCCTCTTCACTATCATCATCTACCTCGACCTCTTCTCCTTCTGGAGTTACCTCTTCAGTATCTTGTGATTCATCTCCTCCTACTTCAACTTCTGGAACTTCAACTTCTGGTGTTTCAATTTCTGGAGTCTCAACAACAGGTACTTCTATTGGATCAACAATTTCTGGTTCCTCTTCATAGTCGGGGAATTCAATAGGTTCTTCTGGAATTTCTTCGAAAATTGGTTCCTGACCAATTGGAAGTGTAACATTCTTTGGGAATTTGGGGATTGGTAACTTTTTGGTCATATTGATGAGTTTCTGTCCCATTCCTGGTTTCATTGGGATCTTTCCTGGCTTAATTGGCTTTGGGGAAACTGGCTTGGTTGGGATTTTCCCTGGTTTAATTGGTGTTTTAACTGGTTTTCCTGGTTTCTTATGTGAAATTGGTTTTCCTTGTGTACCTGGCTTGACATGTGGCTTAACTGAAGTACCTGGTTTTGTTGTGTGCTTTCCTGAATGAGGTTTTGATGGAACACCTGGTTTTGAGGGCTTGGTGGTTTTTTTCGGACCTGAATGTGGCTTTGATGGAGTACTTGGTGTGGATGGCTTTGATGGAGTACTTGGTGTGGATGGCTTTGATGGAGTACTTGGTGTGGATGGCTTTGATGGAGTACTTGGTGTGGATGGCTTTGATGGAGTACTTGGTGTGGATGGCTTTGATGGAGTACTATGTGATGGTGTTGATGGAGTACTTGGTGTGGATGGCTTTGATGGAGTACTATGTGATGGTGTTGATGGAGTACTTGGTGTGGATGGCCTTGATGGAGTACTATGTGATGGTGTTGATGGAGTACTTGGTGTGGATGGCCTTGATGGAGTACTATGTGATGGTGTTGATGGCATTGATGGCCTTGATGGAGTACTATGTGATGGTGTTGATGGCCTAGATGGAGTGCTATGTGATGGTGTTGATGGCCTAGATGGAGTACTATGTGATGGTGTTGATGGTCTAGATGGTGAACTGTGTGATCCAGATGAACTACCCCTTGATGATGATGATGATGAACCACCTCTTGATGATGATGAACCACCTCTTGATGATGATGATGAACCACCTCTTGAAGATGATGAGCCTGAACTTTTACCATTTTCATCTAATTCACAAATAACTCTCCTTGGAATTCTCCCATGGAATGTCTCAGGGATACTTTTATATTCCATTATCCTTGTCTCATTTAAGAAATGTTTCCTCCTCCTTAAACTGAAACCCAAGGTAACAAACAAGTATAACAACATTGATTAATGAATCTTGTCAATATGTCAAATTAGATCAATCTTTATATCTAATTTGGGTAACTGTCAAGAATCGAAATTATTCTACTCAAATATTGAGCAACTTTTGTTCGAACAAAAGTTAAGCGATTCAATTATCGATTCGTTCAATAAACAGCTTACCACAGTTAAATCGATAATATAAAACTGATTCTCACGATGGTCTAAAATTTCCCCTATAATAAACGTATATCAATGATTTATGACATAACAGGAAAAGGTGTTGACATTATTGATACTGATTCTGTTTCAGATGAAGTAGAGGTGATTAAAATATCTAAAAATAAAATTTCGAAAGTACCTCATAAATTATCATCAAAACTGCGTCATGTTGATCAAGTTTTTATGAACAATAATTTATTTTGCTCTATATCATTTTTAAAAATGTTTAGATGTCTGTCTTTGTTAGATATTAGTGATAACCCATTAACTTTATCTTCTTTGTTTTCAATCCGGAATTGTGTAATTGGGAAGCTTTTTGTTAATTTAGACTTTCAAAATTCCCCAAATTATAAGCCCATAATTTTAACTGCAATTTTACCAAAAGTATGGATTATAAATAATGTATTTATTACTGATTATCAGAGAAAGCTATCCAAAGAGTATGAATCTTCAAAAAGATATCAAGCAGTGACTCATGAATTTAGAGCATCAATGAAGGTTGATGATAGCAGCGACATGTGTGTTGAAACTTCTTTTATGTCGCCCAAATCACAGAATTATTTTTCTCTTGTTAATAAGCCTCAATTTCAAAGAATTCATTTCTTATCAGACAGTTTTAAGTATGTTCTTCCATTTGAAGGGTATTCTGATATATTTTATGTAGTATTGGGGATATTATCATCCATGTGGTTAAATGAGGGAGTATCATTGATACCAGAAGTGTTTTGTTCTTCATGGGGAATGTGTCGAAGTGAAATTATGATGTTTAGCGAATATGAATTACTACTCCTATTATACAAAATTGATTGTAACTTCCCACATGATGAATCATATGAATCTGAACTATACTTAAGCTTAAATATTCAGAAATATATTCGAACTGGCAAACCCCCTTTACCTGGTTCAACCCCCAGGTTGATAATCACTTCTTTTCTTTCTCGTGCTGCTTCTCAGCTCTTTAAAACCCTGAAATCGAAAAATGATGTGACTCTTTATATAAATTACCGAGAAAAATTTGGCTTAAGAACCTTTTCTAATAATATAGAAGAGGTTTACTCTGAGTTCATCATTCCTATATATGCAGACATGAGGGATCTGCCAGATTCGGATAATATTTTTCTCATTCGAAACCCAATCACTAATGAAAATATTCAGTCAGTACCAATAGCATTGAAAAATGGGAAAGTTGTTATTAAAGACCATGATATAATCCTACAAGCTCCAATTAGCTCATTCTTTTGGGATGGAAGAGGTGTATGGAAAGAATCAAGTATTAAAAAGAAAATACCAAAAACCCCTAAATCGCCTCCCCCAGTACTCTCACCTAGGACATTCATTACTTCAGAGGATCCAGTGATAGAGAATCATATGAAAACAATTTCACCAGTTCTCCCTCCCTTGACATCAAGAATAGCTCCTGCAAGCAGATCAACATATATAAATATGACAAGAAATGTGTTTAAAGAGTCAAAATTCATTGACAGATCCCCGAGACAACATGTCTCATTCCGCGGAATAGCTGACCCCCCTTTCCCTCCAAGGAAACCTCCAAAAAAAATTGTTCAAAACAAACTCACTTATATCGATCAGGTAATAAACGTTGTACCTGCAAACGAAGTCGCTGATGGGATTTTTCTCAGAAAGTTTCTCGTTAAAATAACTAACCAGCTTACAAATAAATCCACCTTTCAATGGATTGATGAAGACGATATCCCAGAGGACGATATTCAAAACCTCCTTGTAATGTACAGAAATTCTATCGAAAGAAAATCAAAGAAATCCCAGAACAAAATTTATTCATTCTCAAATTTTCAATTATGTCCTTCAGAATTTGTGGCATAAGTAATCAATAAATTCAATGTTTTTCTTATTACCTGACCTTCGTGATTTGACGCATTGTGAAATTTGAAAAATATATTTCTATGATTTTGAGGGATAAAGAAAAATTTCGTTGATTGATGATTGAAGACTTTAGTTCTAAGAAACAGTACAAAATTGGCCAAGTGATCGGCAGTGGTTCATTTAGTATTGTATATGCTGGAGTTGACACTAGTAATAACGAAGCTGTTTGCATCAAGCGGATTCAGAAACTGGATTGTGTAACGACGCAGGCGATGTTTCAACTTCGAAAAGAGATATCGAATTTGAGTCGATGTGATCATCCGAGTATTGTTAAGCTTATATGTTTTATCGAGGATTCAGAATTTTATAATATCGTTATGGAATTATGCAGCGGGATCACTTTGCTAAAAATGCTCAAAGCGAAAAAAGTTATCGAGAACAGTCTTTGCAAACAGATATATTGGCAAATAATTAGTGCATTGGCCTATTTACATGAAATTGGGATATGTCACAGAGATATAAAGCTGGAGAATATAATAATATCTCCTAACAACGACATAAAGATCATAGACTTCGGATTTTCATCGCTGACTGAGCCCGGTAAAATGCTCAAAACTGTATGCGGATCTTCATACTATGTATCTCCTGAAACGCTAAATGGAAAGTCATATGATGGATTTTCCTCGGATATATGGGCATCTGGAGTTCTTTTGTTTGCAATGGCTACTGGTAAAATTCCATGGAAAGAATCCAAAAACCAGATGGTTATCACAAAACAGATCATTAATTGCCAATATGAGGTACCAACTGATATTGATTTACTGTGTTCGGACTTAATATCTAAGATTTTGGTTGCTGATCCTGCTTCAAGGCCAACAGCAAAACAGATTCTGAATCACACTTTCCTGAATGGATGTGCTGAACAGCATGAAATGAATAACCCCAGGATTGCTTTCAACTTAGGTTCTCCTGATAGACCAAATCATATTAGGAGATGGCAATCGGATCATTCAACCTCTGAACAATTAAATATCAATATGAAAGCACACAGAAGCCAAACATTTAAAGTTGGCGATCAGGTTCATTTTTCTCAAGAAGAATTCTGTAACATATTTGATCGAATTGGTGTTAAAAAGCGTAGAAGATCATCAGCAATTCATCCTAATCCAGAAAAAGAAGTTCTATCAAATCTGACTTTTGGTACTTGTCTCAGTGAAGAGTTAAACAGAATTCAAATATCACCCAAGAATGTATAAATAACATTTACTCTTAAAACAGTTTTCTTAGTTTTTCCCCAAGTTTCTCTTGGAATGAAAATAGAGCTTGGTTTAATTCTGGTTTGGATGTGAAGAAGGAAAGCATGGCACTTTCAAATCTAACCCATTGAAAATACTCTTCTTCTGAACAAAGAGACAAATATAATGGATTACGGATTGCGATTGAACTGAGGATAATATATACCCTAATGAGGGTTTTATTTTGTGAATATAATATTATTCTTTGGAGATTCGAGATATCTAATTTCTCAATTTTGGATAATTGCAAGAAAAACTGAATCGACTTCATTAAATTGATATAAGAAAACAATAATGAACTAGAGTCAACTAATTTCATTTTTGAAATCGAGGCTTGATAAAGAGATGATGATGAACAATTCTTAAAAACCATAGCTGATGGTGATTTTTTCATTGAGCTTGAAGAAAGTTGGTTTGTCCATATATTATCAAGATTAACCATATCATTCTCCATTCCTGACAGGAATGCTGGTAAATAGAGCTCAATCAGAATCAGAAACATAACCTGAGTGATTCTTTTGGAATCAAAAAGTTTTGAAGATAATTCATGGGCATAGTTTATGTTCATATACCCTCGGGAATGCGCCTTCATAGCTGTTTGTTTGGCAATCAAAAATATTCTCATATATTCGTGAGATCGACAAATGAGAGACCATTCTTTGATTTCATTTAAAAAATATGAGTATTCCATAAATTTTTCAAACATTAGAGAGAGGCTTGTAAGCTTTGCTTTCATTTTCAATTCCCCATACTCCAATAGTTCTTGGCATCTTGTTCGCTCGATAAATTTTGGAGCATATGACTTCAAATAATGGTTTGGGTCTTCTAAATGATCCTCTGAAATGATCTCAATTCTTCTCCAGATTCTATCAAGCTCAATTGAAGATTCGAATGAGAATGGGTGGTATTGAAATACTAATGGTCTCAAAATGGGAGTTTTTGGAAGCTTACATTTGGGAAATATTCGAAACCAGAACATTGCTTCTTTTGGAGATGTCTCAATTATTGGAGCTATCAAAGATGATGGAACAGTTCGGTATTTTGTCAGTGTTCTTATTAGGGTAAGAATGTCCACACATGAGGAATAAAATGTGAGATATTGATGTCCAAAACATATATACTCTTCTGGAAGATCAAGAAAAGGCGATGTTGATGTCAAAGCAATGGCTAATGTGCTACAACTATTGTGATCGTTCTCAATGAAGTCAAGAATTTTATTTAGAACTGAGAGAATTCCATAATATCCTTCAGATTCAAACCATTGAATCGTTAATGGTCTGATAATACTACAAAATAAAAAATGTGATGTTATACTATTGCCCCATTTTTTCATCATGATCCTAAATAAAAGTGAGTGGCAATGAAATAGTTGTGTGGAGCATTTTGCAAAACAATTGATTAACATTTTTGAACACAAACCAATGCTAGACTCACTTTCAGTCCCATTTTTTTGGGACAAAAACTCTTTGGTATACAAAAAGTCACAAAACGATGTTAAAGAAGACTCAATAAACCTGAATATACAAGGATTATGAAATACTGGTAGTAACATATGCATAGCGATTTCCTGTTTGGCAACGTTGATTATGTGTGTGTAGAATGGCACTGCATACTGTAAATGCTCCTGAGATGAGAAAAAGCCATATAATGAGGGCAAAGAAGACCAAACCAATGTGTTAAAATCAGGAGTATGACTTATTTTGAGAATAACATCAGCTAAATCAATCGGATTTTGATGCATAAATAAATATATATGTGAAGCCTGTTGTAATAACTGGGGAGAAACCTTAGGAGGTACAACTTCATTTGGTTTCAATAAAAATTTCGGTCTGGTTTTTTTATCTGGGAATAAATCATTAAAATCAAGCTTGGAGGCTTTAACTGACAGGTTGGAAGAGATCGTTTGCGACAAAATAACTACTCTATGCAACTTTATAATAGACTCCCTCCCTTTTTCAACATTTGATAGACAATCATGAATCAAATCTTCCGTTGTTCTTGGAACATAGCGATCCAAAAACTCATAATCTTTGTCCATTAATAAAAAAAAATAGGCAAAATTCCATCGAACCTGCATCGTTATTTTAATGCAACTTAATCTTCGTGTTGTTGAAGCCAGAGGGATCCCAAAGAATGATATTTTAAGCGAAAGCGATCCATATTGCTTGGTGCAAATATCTGGAACATCAGATGTTCATAAAACCAAGATAGTTAATAACACGAGTTCTCCAGTGTTTTTGCAAGAGTTTAAGTTAGTTATTCCCGATGTTCGAAATTCGCTTCATTTATTAGTTAGAGATGACGACACATTTTCTGCAGATGATTCGATTGGAAAACTCGAATTAATCATTTCATCTATTCCTTATGATCAAATCATTGATAAATGGTATCCATTAAGACCTTCCGAAGGAATAGATAATGCGGGAGAGATTCATCTTGTATTGCACTTGGCTAGTCCTAATGATACCCCATTCTTTTCCAGATCGCAAATTTCACCGGGCTATATGGGAGGAAATATGATGCCTCCACCAGGCGCATATCCATATTAAACAATCATAATATAATCGACATGTTTTTTATTAGAAGTAGTAAACAATTATGTTAAACTGATCAAATTGGGGCTGATGACTTACACATATCAATAAATAATATGAATAAGAGAAAAACAGGTTGTTTCTACACCAAAATTTGCTATAAATTTATAGAACATTGACTAAGATCAAACAGAACCATATATTCCACCACCATTTTCAGAGAATGTTGTATTTCATGAGAAGCAACAATTTGAAACATTAATAATATATGAATATTAGATGCCCTTAGAATAATCTTTCACTTCCACATCCCACTCCAACATCCCAAAAAAATTCTTGATCTTTCAACCACATTGGAAATAACAATCAATAAATGGCCATTTACTCATGTTATCATTGGAGATATCGCTGGATATGCGAATGGAAATGAGAATATCACACTGATCTCTTTCTTTTTGGTTTTTTGAATAGTACATATGGAAAATTCTAATATTTTCTCCCTTTTTACAACAATATCCATATAATGACCATTTACTCATGATATGAATAGGATATTGACCATATGTACGAATGAAAATGATTTCAAATATGTTTGATCAAATGTTATCATTTGTTTTTGTTCACTTTGAGGCATATCAGAATTACAATGAAGAGAATTGAAGAATTGTAATTGATAAGTGATTCTAACAGTGAATGAATTATTATTTGATATTGATACTGTTGTTGATGTTGAGAATGATGATACGGAGTGAGATATGAATGAATGAGACACTTCAAGAGTACCCGAATGAACACAGAATAGAAAGTTTTGATTATTATGGAATATGCAATTCATCATCTTTGGATATGCTCCACTGACAATTACAACACCATAATAGGATGGACTATTGTTATGAACAATGTTCGCATATGATATTGATGTTGTTCCTGAGCTAGAACGGATATAAATGCAAATGCTATGATTTACTTTATTGTTTGAGAAAGTACAGTAGGAGCTTTCGAATGAGGAATAATTATAGATTCTAATACAAGAACCCTCTATTGCATTGTTCATTGAACTGTTTGTGTTGTCAACTCTCTGATCACCATAGGCTAGCTCAATAGAATAATACCCTGATGTGGTATGAGAGCAATTTGATACCGATAGAAACTCCACATGATTCATCTGAGGAGCTTGAATCCAAGAAAAATGATAGCTTGCAGCAGAGCAACTATTAGCACATATCATTCTGAGACAAGAATAAGAAGAGATAAAGCAAATTGCTCCCCCGCCCATAGAACAAACACAGTCATAAAAAATTGAGAAATTGATGTTCATCGAGCAAGAACTAACATAAACATTTATTATACCACCCCATCCAGAGTATGTTAAATATCTTGTGAAGAAACAATTAGAAATATTGATACTTCTATCAACATAAGACCTTCCTTGACCTATACTTTCCCTTTCACACCCAACCCCAATATTCCAAATAATTTCATTATCACTCAACCGCAATAGAGGCCAAATCTTGGATTTTTTGAGATTTATTAAACACTTGATTATTGTATTTAATATTCCTATGTGTTTTTTTGGCTTATCTAGTTTCTCAAAATAATTTGTTTTTATAATAAATAATAATCCAATAATAATAATTGAAAAGGTTGCAACTTTTAAGGTATTACTTAATTGATTTTTGATTCCCTTTCTTTCTTTTATATTTTTGGTTTCTATTTTCGTGAATATTGGGTTAAAAATATGCAATTTTTTTTGGAATCTCGAAAACAGGATGGATTTGGATTCCATTTAATCCACTTATAATCATTGACACAAAATGATTCAATTTCAATAATCTTCTTTTTGATAAGAATTGTAAGACTTTTGATTGCCAACGGATGTGTCATGTTTAATTATTTGTAAAGTGGTTGTATATACTTTTCTGGCTGGGGAGACAGCAGACAGTTTTTTGATTTTGATCCAATGGATCAGGCACAGCATTGCATGAGAGGGTGTCTTTAAATCCCTTGGAAATTGGAGTTAACTCAACAAGGTTGATTGTGAGGAGTGTTCTGAGCAAAATGCCCACAAAGAGCTATCTTGATTCTTTTCAACATTAACTAATATGGATTAATGTGATTTATTTGGATTTTCTATAATTAATCACCAATTCCACACATTGTGTATCTAAAAATGGAAAAATTGGCTGAAGATGCCTTTCCAAACAACTCATCCAGTAGTTGAGGCTTTCCATTTTTTTCTTATCTACTCTTCATTCTTTGGAGTGGTTAAATATTCTAACTCTGTTAAAAATCTCTATGTTAAATAATGTATTTCATTTATTCATTCAAGCAAAATACTTTGTAGGGATTTCATTCTCAGGTTTCTTATCAGACTCTGGTACTTTATCGAAGAAAGAAACTTGGTAATGTCCATTTTTTTCAACTGTTATTATTGACGCTTTATTGCCCATCTGATACATATAGTTTGGAGCAGACCAAACTGTGAATAATCTATCATTAAACAGTGACTGAAATCCTTGCATTTGTAACTGATGAGACCGGATAATGAATTTAATGTTATTCATTTCGCAGAAATCATTAATGACATTGATTCCAATCAAGAATCCCGATCCTCTTGGATTAAGAATATAATCTTTATCATCGATTGTAGGATCAGACCATGTAACATCAGACAATAATTCGCTTTTATCAATGGTACAAAATCGATCGATCATAGCATAATTCTCAATAAGCGGACTACGTGGAGATACACATCCATGTATGCAAAAACAGACTCCAGGGATCCAGGCAGCAATCGGAAGATTGTTAAAAACTTCATTTATCGAATCAAAAACAATATTTGTTCGGTAAATCATTGAGCAATTATCCAACAATCCATAAACACTATTAATCTCTCGTGATTCATGGTTACCTCTTAGCAAAAAAATAAAATATGGGTTCATTAGCTTCAAAATAGAAAGATATAAAAAGGTTTCGAGAGAAAAATGTCCTCTATCAACGTAATCGCCTAAAAAAACATATATATTGTCTTGACTAGGACGCCCATGATTCTTAAAAATGCTCAACAAATCATATAATTGTCCATGAATATCCCCAACAATGTGAACGGGACCCGAAAGTGATATAATGTTAGGCTCATATGAAAAAAGCTCCTGAACCTGTTTTAAAAGTTCAATCACAAAAACTTCTTCAAGATGCTTTCCTGATTCAATTTGCTTCATGAATATTTTGAGATTTTCTTGGGAAAATTGAGTAATACCACTAAACTCATTTGGGATTTGATCAATATTCCTGTCTTCATTTATTCCACTCATAAATGACAAAAATTCCTATTTATGAGGTGAAATGGTTCTCTTCTCTGGTTTAAAAAGAGAAACAAGTTTAAATTTAGAAATGAACAAGGTTGTTTTTTTGGGTGACTCTGGAGTTGGAAAAACTTCGATTATAAACATGAAAATCAATAATACTTTCGATGTTACAGAGCCTATAACTATTGGATCCGCGTCTTCGGTGATTACAGTCGATGTTTGGTCCACCGCTGTTTCAATGACGATTTGGGACACTGCTGGCCAGGAAAGGTACCGATCCATGGCTGGGAATTTTGTCAGGAACGCTAAATTCGGCGTTATTGTTGGAGATATTACTCAACAGAGCTCATTGGATAGTATTGACAATTGGATCGATACTTTGCACCAATGGGATGGCTCTATTCCCTACCTAATTGTTATTAACAAAACAGATTTGATGAGCTCGAAGCAGTCAATACTTAATAGCAAAAGGGAGCAACTCATGAGCAAATACAAAAATGTTCTTTTCGTTTCTGCTCTATTGGGAACCAATATTGATGCGGTTTTCGATTATGCGGCAAAAGAAACACTTCGATCACAATCAAGCGAAGATCACAAGGTTGTTGATATGCAGGACGACAAGCCCAAAAAGAAATGTTGCTAAGATATAAACAATATTTATTAACAATTTGCTAGTGTTGAGAGAGATAGGAATATTTGGTTCTTGTTTGCATTGATATTTTCTTCGAATAAGAAACACTGTAAGGAAGGAGAATCATTATTATCAGTAAAATGGTCATAATGGTATTGGCAAATGTCGTATTTGGAATCAGAGGGGTAGTTTATGAGGTGAAGTGCTCTTAATACAATCCCAGAAGCAGAATGGAGAACGAATTCATCCAATAGTGTAGATACTTTCTTCAAAGTTTCTGTATATATTGTGAGAATCAAATTGGCGCTTTGGGGAGATGATCGGATATGGCAATAACAAAAATATGAGAAGACTATAAACGACGGATAAGATATTGAATCTTGGAATTTGATCTCAATTGATGAATTAAACTCTAACCATGAACCCATTGAATTGATAATGAGTGATGAAAGGTCAAGATCAATGTACTCTATTGAACCAGATCTTTGATCTGATCTTACTCCAAAAGAAATAAGATCTTTCCCTTGGATTATCAGAGATTTGTTTGCTTCATCAAACATTTTTATTGAGTATTGTGGAGAAATTTCTACAAACGTATCACCATAACTAGGTTCTATTGAAATGGGATGTAAAAAGAGAAGGATAAATGAAGAAGAGTATATGAATTTTGCCCGAGGAGATTCTTCAAAATTGGATGGACAATAAGCTAATGTTTGAAGAATAACATACTTCTGTATATTGGTAACATCAACAGAATAATATAAACCAAGTCTACTAAGCATTGAAAGACAGTTGCTAATCTCATTGAAACCTGTATTTTTGTAGCTAAACTTCAGAACATTATTAAGAAGAGATAAGAAGGAGGTCATACAATTAGTATTTTCGATTCCTTTCTGGCAAAATAGATACACCCAATAAACCCAATAAGGTATCTTTTGAAGAAGATGTGATGATTCTGGATTGGTAGATGTATATTGGCCAAACTCTTTGAATGCAAGTTTGACTATTTCATCTTTAGCATTCTGAGCAAAAAAGACCATGAGAGGGAAAAACTCATATGAACGAACAGGATATTGAATTAGAGGCGAGTAAAAAGGTTGAGATTGGTCGTGAGGGTGGTTTCCAAGACTGCTTGATGATCCATAAAGTCCAAAAATATGATCAAAGCTATCAATAAATAATTCATTAGTTGATTTCTTTGTGCAATCATATGTATAAACAAAATTGAGCAATGTAGAAAGCAAAGATGAATCATTATTATCATTAATTACTCCAATTAGTTGCATACATCTTAAAGATAATCTTTGTATCTCCATGGGATGATTATATAAGAGCTGAATAAATGGAGAAAATGTGCTGACGGTCGATAAAGAATTAATTAATTCCAATCTTTTTTCTTTTAGCAAATCTTCAATAAATCGAAGCAGTAAGAATACAATATGCTCTTTAATCTGAGATAAAAGTAATTGAAGTATGGAGCTACATAAATCCGAATTCAATGACGGCATGATGGTTTCCAAAATAGTAGCAATAACTTTTTCTGACGATGCAGTTGGTAATGATGGTATTTCAGATAACCCTAATATATATTCAACCAATCTCGAATTACTCAACAACTTGGAAAAAAGATGGCTTGATAATGTTGCTGATTCTGGAAGTAAATTGTGGGCATAATGTAAAAGTGATTCTGATTGAAGCCGCTTAACAATATTAATATTCAGAAATATATACTCTAATAATGAACTTCTAAAATCATCATTGGAAAAATCCAGCATTAAACAAAATAACTCGTCGAAAAATTGGGTAGTTAAAAACCTTGGATGAATCGTAATCAGTCGATTTGATATCGTTTTAACCCCATCAATTGATATTAAAGTATCAATTGACTTGCTGTTCCTATTACAAATGCAATTTATAATTTGTGGAAGGAGAACAACTACATTTTCCTCGGAATCACCCTCGCTGCTATTGGTTGCTGCTGAGAAAAATAATAAAAATAAAGATTCCCATAGCTTTTCTTCTCCAAAAAATGATGCAAATTCGCTTGGTCTTGGAACAAAAATACCATCATATTCAATTGCTGAACAATTGGGTGAAACAAGAGCAATTGTCCTTCCATTTGGATTTTCAAGATTGTAAGAACAAATTGAGAGTTTCTTAATGTGTTGTGGCATGTTCTCAACTGTAATATCATGACTAATAATCCCATGTTGAGCTCCTGTTAAAAGAAATACATCTCTAAATTCACCAACAGCCCTTTTTGTGATTTTGGTATCATTAAAGCTTCCTACTTTTAATTGAATGTTTTGAGGCCATTCAATTCTTGGCCTATTTACCTGTTCTTCAAATTGTTCTTGTACATACAATACTAATTCTTTCTGTCCAAATACTAATTGAATGAAAAACCATTGATCAGAATCAAAAACATAGGAAAATGTGAACAAGTTTGATTCCATTCTATTGATGAAAACAATGCCCAATTTCGACTCTTTCAGCATTATGGAAATAGAATGAGAATCATCTCCAAATATGGAAAATAGTGGTAGAGGAGAAAAACACTCAGTTCTATCGGGAATTCTAATATTCATGGACAAAGTAAACTCCTCAGGAAGGAATTGACTGGATATCTGGGGTCCAACAATACCACTTAAGGGACCCACAAAAGAAATAAATGGATGATGATTGTCTCTATTCTCTTTTCCGCTTAATCGAACAAAAAAGTGAAGAAGAGATTTTGGCCACAAGAATTCAGGCTTAGAGATGCCTTTTTTGATAGCAGGGAACATTTGCAAAAGAAATGTTGACGATGGAAACTGTTCAAAGATACTAGTTATTATAAGTAGAAGAGATTTAATCAACTCTGATTCAGGGTCTTCAACATCAGCTATCCTTGATATTGATAAGCTAAAAAGACCACCTTCGGAACAAAGGAGTGCATTTGTTCTGTTTTCTGTTATCAAAAATAACAAATAGTCATATACTTGAATTTCCATTTCTGTGTTTTTAACAGAATTGAGGATTGCGGGAATAATATATTTGTTTTTTATAATGCCGAAATCACCAAAGTTTACCTGTCTGGACAAAAGTATTGATGTTAATTCCGATAATACATGATTACTGATATTATTTGATTGGATAGATGCAGTAATATTGGTTATAATCCTAGACCCTTTGGTTTTTATCAACTGTTGGAGACTTGGAAATCTTAAAAAAGCCTTTCTCACCAAAGTCATACATATGCATAAAAGCTGATCATCTTTAATAATTGTTGGTATTGATGAAAAACTAAAAAGTATATTCTTATATAGAATATCATAAAATGGTTCAATTAGAAGAGTATTAATTATTTCAGATATCATCAAAGCAAGAGAATTAGTTAACTCATGATACTCTCCTTTTTTATCTAAAGTATTCTTGAAAACTTCGTTAATGTTGTTCATTACAGCAACTATAATAGCATTATAATGTTTATGAGATGTATTAAGTAATAAATCTTTATATAGTCTAACAATAGACAGATGAAATGGCCTGTGAGAACATAATTTGGCCCAAATCTCACAAAACTGTATTTCACTTAAAAGGCGTATTGGTTCCATCAGAATTAATACTTGAATTAACTGAAACAGAGACCTACCAATTAATGTAAACCTATTATGATCAACAAACAGTGCAAGTTGCTTAAGCAAGTGAGAATCTGCGATATCATCAGGAAATTTGCATTCATCAGAGAACATTAAAGTATGGAAAAATAACATTAAACTTTGAACAAAAGAATAGTTGCTATGATGGTAAAATGCAGAAATTGCCTCGAGAATATTGTTTCTCGAGTTTTTGTTTCCAATATATGCCTTTGAGCAAAAATAAACCAAATATAATCTCATGTGCTCAACAAACAATTGTGTTGGACGAGATTTATAAACTTGAATTGGATTACCAAAAATCACTTGGTCAAAAAATAGATTCCAATGATCTCCAATCGCAGAAGCAACACAAAAATCGTTCAATTTTGAGAGTAACACAATGGTGTAACATAAGAAAACTTGTTTGGCTGGAATTTCCATTATCGTAGATATTTCTTTGACGAGTGATTCAGCAAGTTTAATAGAAAAAGCAGGAGTTTTGGAACATCCAACAATAAAATCTGGAATCTTATCTTGTATTTGAGACAACTCATCTATTGATTTAAGAGCTATTGGTTCTTCTGTTCTTGTGACTAAGAAAAACTCCTTCCTATACTCTTCAATAGAATAGAAATCAACCACTGATTTCATATCATAATCCTCTTCTGAAAAAGATCTTTCAGATATTAAATCATCAAAAGCAATAAAAGTAATTGGATACATTAATATTGACCATTTGATGAAACCTGTCATATGAGGAATACTATCAACATTAATGATTCCCATATACTTGAGCAAAAAATCAAAAAATCTATACCCTAATTGGTAAAAATCTTTATCAATGTGATCATGGAGGCCATCAAACATTGATAGAACGCTATTGCATACAGTAAAAACTTCATTCTTCTCATCTTCATTAAAAGCTTCAAAAAATGAATTCCAGCTGGATGAGTATACACCAAATGTGCAAAAATGAGGCTTCACTTCATTACCCGGTTTTGATGTCATTGAGATAATAAAAGAGTTTATAAATCTAAAAGACTGAGAAAGAGATAGAGAGACTTCTCGTTGATAACTCACAATAACATCGGGGATGATTGAAAGCAGCATTTTCTTTATGGGATGAGAATCTTCAAATGATAAAATTGTGGGTAAGTACTGCTTCATAGCATCATAAAAAACCTTCACCAAAACAAGAAAATCACCAAAACCCTCATCCATCTCTTTGGTAAAAAAGTTCAAAAAATATGACATGTATTGCCATGCTAGAGGTGGAATATATATATACTTTTCCTTTTTTATCGCATGATATAATTCTTTGGGAAAATGATACACAATATGAATAAAAGCTCTAAAGATAGAAACCGAAATATTATGAATCACATTAGTATTTCGAGAAGAATTAGGATGTGTGAAAACAATACGAGCCAACTCGAAGCATGGAAGCGGAACCGGTTTATTCAGTTGAAATAGGTTAACCAGTGCTTCCTCAAGCTCTGTATCATTCCTACATTTTGAAATTCCGTTTCTAATAGAATTTATGTCATATGTTTGGTAGGGAATTGCAAAAAGGACCATTGAAATAGGATCATTAGGCATAACTCTGGCATCTTTCTCGCTATAAAGAACTAAATTAAAATATTTGGCCCAAACAATGTGATCAAGCCTGGCGTTGCAGGATTTTAAATAAGAATCAAGTGGAGGCATAAAAATCTTGATACGATTTTTTTAACGTCTATCAATCAGGTTTACTTCAGGTAGGTGCAGATGTAGGCTCCACCAATTGGAGAGTTAGGTGGGTTCTCTTCAATGTTGAACTGAGAAGATCCGATTTTATCGAAGAAAAATGCCATATTTGCCAGGGCGATTCCCATGTCGAACTGGTTGGGATACTTACTTTCAACTGCATAGAGATGGATCTTATTCCCTTCAAATAAGAATCTCCAGGTTTGGTTATTGCCCGCAGAAGGCCCTGATCTCAGGGCTTTAAGAAGTTCCAAATTCTCACCTGCTGTATCTTCGGTAATTGGGGCTCTGAGATCGATACTGTAGGCAATCTCATTGAGTGGCTTTCGGGTACTTGAATTTCCAAAGAACTTAAGTGTTTTTTCGAAAAACCTTGGTGAATCTTCGATACCATATGCAACTCCACACTCAACTGTGTATCCCGGGCAACTTTGCTCTGCAATATCCCTGTTGTAGGTTCCACACATCCATACAGAGCCAATTCCGTTTTGTTGGAACTTCATAACAGCAACTTGGGCTCGAAAAGCAGCATCAATTAGAGCCTTATCATGAGATGGATGGTTCTTTGGGACTTTAAGCATAAGCCATCCTGTTTCTCCTGCAACAAAACGCATCCAACCAAGACCAGGGCCCCTGTTTCCAACAATAGCGTCACTATTCCCAAAAGGGCTCTTCAAACTATTGACTTCTTCCAAAATGCTTGTAACAAGCCTACTCTGTTCTTCTGTGAACCCTGCTTTGAATGATCGGACACTCCTGCGGCTTGAGAAAGCGTTAAGAATCATTTCACGTGAGGATTCCATAAAAATGAAGTGTATTTGAATTCTAATCTTTCAAAGCGAAGTCGATAAATTGAAAAAGGCCCGGTGAGTCACTTGTTTTCAACGAAGTATTGTTGAAATTTTATACAAAATACGTTTTCCTCTCTGCGAAATCCTTTGATCTCCTTATTGAGATTTCAATGAAGCAATGAGCACTTCTGGAATCTTAGGCTTCCTCTTAAAATAGAGAATTGATAAAATAATTAGAATGCTAACAACTGCGGTAACAGATGCGATATATTTCCATGCATTGTTGCTGTTTGGCGCTGGTGTCGGAGAAACAGACCCCGGTTTTCTAGATGGCCAAGGAATCTCATCAGTCGGCCAAGTCTGTTGAGGAGTTTTAACCTCCTTCCATGTTGGAGAGGCCGAGAAAATGGTTTTGTACATTGTGATGAAAAGAAACATCAATAGCAAAACAATGTGGTAATAGGAATAACAAAAGGTGACCACTTTAAGATCCGATCAATAAATATTTCAATTTGAGACGATTATTCTTAAATATTGAGCATCATTTTTCCCCAATCTACAAGGATAAAATATATATATAGATTTAAAATTATACAATAGAATCGAATCATATTGCTCCTCCATTAATCGATAAACAGTTTTAGAACATTGAGTTATTGATATTCATTGGAATTTAGATAATTTGATATATTTATTGATCGTTTGAAGAAGGTCACTTTTATCAATTCTCTTCTCTTTAAAATTTAAAAATTTATGTTCGATCAACAAAAGAAACCTGCCCTTGTTCTGGACCTGGATGAGACAGTAATCAGATCAACACAGATGAAAACACATAATAGCCTTCATAAAATCGTAATAAATCGCCGCCCTGTTTTTTTCCAAGAGAGACCAGGATTTAAAAAATTCTTCGAGTTAATTAGCCAGTACTATGATCTATATATATTTACATCTTCTAAAAAAGAATATACTGATCGAATTATTGCCAAAATTGCACCTTCAATTCCAGAAAATCATCGATACTATGGTGATTCAATAACTCAATGTGATGGCGTTTGCATAAAAGACCTTAGCATCTTAGGCAAGCCTCTGAATCAAGTCATTCTTGTTGATAACTCCGGCAGTTCTGGGCTTTATCAGCCAGATAATGTCGTGATAATATCATCATGGTTCGGAGAGCCCACTGATAATGTATTGCTGAACGAACTGGTGCCTGTCTTAATCACAGCAGTATCAGATCAGAATATTCAAGCTGGGCTCAAGTATGCCTTAATGAAACATAAGCCAATGAACCTATCTGCATTAACATAGTTCTTGTAGAGGGTCCAAATAATATGTAATAAAACTACTCTTTTAATGATTTAGGAGCTTTGTCAACTCAGCTTTGAGCTCAACATGGTGTTCCTTGTTGAGTCTGATACTTGTACGAATGCTCTCAAGAGATTTTTTGATTTGATTATTAGCAACTGGTGCTGGATTTTCAAAGTACAGTTGCTCCATTTCTTTAATGTCTTCTTCAGTCTTGAGGCACATTGATGAGTACTCGACAAAAGCGGGGAGATAGAAACTTGCAGATGAGAACATATCAAGAAGTAATTTGAAATTCTGTTTATAGAACCCCCATTGTATATATTTCACATTTGGATTCATTGAAACATTGGCAAAAATTCCCATCATACTTTGGTGCTTCTGCTTCAACATAAAATCAAGAATTTCAAGAATGCGGTCTTCTGGTACATATCCCAATGATCCTGTGGATAAACTAGCAATTTCAGGGTTATCAGAATGCATTAAACCCTTTAGAACATCAACTCCTCCATCTACAAACATTGCTCCGCATTTTAGCATGAAGCCGTATAAGTTATTATCGACATCAGATGGGACAGATCCGCTTGCTTGGAGCTTCTTGAATAATGATATGCCATACTCTCTTGATTGAGTGTGATTGCAATTAAAAGTTAAAAAGCTTAAAACCGAGCTTCGAAGTTGCTTAATGTCATCATCATCTGTTATCTTTGTGTCAATTCCGATCTTGTCAAGAAGAATAGATAAAAATGATGTACCGAATTCGATTATTTGTGTAGAAAGATCGGAAAATGTGGAATACAAATGATCAATAACAGATACAGCATATCTTGCAGGTAGAAGAGCGGTAATTCCTTTATAAGAATTGAGGAGCTGTAATAATGAACTATATGGGAATAATCCTATCTTGGCTGCAGCAACTGAATCTGATAAAACTGATAGAAGATCAATTGGATTAAGTTGCTGATCATTAATGGCTTGTTTAAGCATTTCCAAGTATTTTCCTTGGTGAATTGTCCTGCAGAATGATTTGCAGTTATAATTGAGCTTGACCCAGTTATACTCGCCTTCGATAGTCAATGGCATTTCCTTCTTGTCCATTAAAATGAGTTTATGCTCTTGTGAACCATCTTTCCTTCCGATACAAATATGGAGTGGGAGAATCCAAGTTTGGTTATCTTTCAATCCTTCGTCAGTAAATCTGGATTGCCTAAGCATTCCATCTTCGCCCAAAATAACTACTGGATACCCAGCTTGTTGAGTCCAATTATTAAAGAATGGAACCATATCACGACCAAGGACTTCATTAAAAACTGCACATAAATTAGTTGTGTCAGCATTATCAAATGAATATTTACGAAAATATTCACGTAAAACCTTTCGAGCATCTTCAAAACCGACATAATTGATCAACATTCTAATAAAGCATCCTGCTTTGGAGTAGCAAATATCATCAAATATTGCTTCAATATCGGTATTAGATTCAACTGTACAAACAATTGGGTGAGTTCCACTAGACGAATCGAACTTGAGACCATAGAGGAAATCACTCAATATAAAAACACCCCAAGTGTCCCAATCTGGATGCAAATCATGAAGACAATAAAAAGGTAAAACTGTAGCAAAACCTTCATTAAGCCACAAACTATCCCACCATTTAGGCGAAACCAAATCACCTGCCCATTGATGTGCAATTTCGTGAGCATTAGTTTCGCATGCTCTTAATTTTCCGGATTTGGAAGTTTTAGTAGGATGTGATAACATTGAACTTTCTCTTGAAACAATCAACCCAAAATTCTCCATTGCACCTGCTAAAAAGTTTGCAACTGCAACGAGTTGTAATCTTGGTAAGGGGAATTTAACAGCAGTAAACTCTTCGTACCATTCAACATAATGCATACATTCCTCAAGAGTGAAAGGTAAATATTCTTGCTTTTCAGGTGATGAATACACATAAACAGGCAGCCCATTCTTAGTTGTAGCATTCATTGATACGAACTCGCCCATAACTAAAGCTAATAGATAAGTGCACATCGGTGGAGTTCTTTCAAAAGTAACAACTTTCTGGTCCTCCTTGATTTCTTCGGATTTAATTGGCATATTGCTTAGAACTGTAAGCTTTTGTGGAGAAACAACCGTTAAATCGAATGTCGATTTGATTGAAGGCTCATCATAGCATGGAAACATTTCTCTGGCATGGGTTGCTTCTAATTGAGAACAAATGCAATTGTCATTGATATAATAAAGGCCCAAACACGCTCTATCTAATGTTCCCTCAAAATCAATCCTAACAACTGATCCTTCGAGATTATTCCCCTTAATCCTTAATCTATCACCATTATGCTCATATTCAAGTGCAGAATTGTTCTGTACAACTCCTTTGATAACAATTTTTTCATCTGCAAAAAGATCCGCAAAAGTATACTCACCTTTCTTTTCGAAGGTAATTTCAACATAGCCAGAATAAACCTTCTTGGGGATTGTTGGGTTTATAAATATGGAATAGTGTGATGGAACAAGAGAATCAACAAGGCGATATGGAACACTATCACTCATTAAAAAAATGAACTGATATCCCCGATCAAATTTTTCACAAATTCTCCTCTAAATGTTCGGTCATTTTCTCTGTCTAAATCAAGAAAATATGTTTAAATCTAAGAAGAGGACAAATGAGGGATTGATGACGATTATTTTGACATAAAAATGGGGAAAAAAATTCTTATTACTGTTGGTTCAACACATTTTGATCAATTAATCAGAGTTATTGATAGCACTGAATTTTTAGATTTGGCTAATCGAATGGGCTATGATGAAATATTCGCCCAAATTGGCAATTATGGCGGAAAAATTGAAAATTTGAAAACCTATAGCCAATACTTGAAGCCAGATGAAATGAAAAAGAAGAGAAGCGAAGCTGATTTGGTTATTGGTCATGCTGGAGCTGGAACAATCATGGAAGTTCTTCAAAATGGAAAACCTCTAATTGTTGTTGTTAATGATTCTCTCATGGAAAACCATCAGACAGAGTTAGCTACAAAACTAGGATCAATGGGTTTGATCAAAGTCTTTTCTGTATCTAAGTTAATTGAAGGTTTTGCAGAAGGAAATTTCCAAAGTCACAAATTGACAATGGATTGCTCTGAGATAGTTGATTCAATCAAGAATCACTTTAATTTCGTGGAATAAACATTCGTTCATAGTTTTGGCTTTATAGACGATCGACATTTGTGTTTAATGTTACTGAGAGAGAAGCTTACAGTTAAAATCACTCCTCCGAAGTTTATTCATCAGCCCAATGAAGACAATGGTATGCCCATTTCCCAACGGAATATTAAAGAAGATAGTCGAGTTTATACAATGATAATTGCAATCACATTCATTTCTATCTTCTTTATTATATTTACCAAACCAAACCATGTTAGGTTAGAAAAAATTGTAAAATTGGTCAAAGAAAATGATGAGAATATGTATACTGTTGCTGATCAGTTTGATTCTATCACTCCTGCAAATAGGTTTTTGGAGCTTCATGTGACATTTATAAAAAGTGAAACACATAGAGGAGCTTTATATGATATATCAATGAATATAACCCGAAACAACGGAGATAATAATCTTGACCCAATCTTGCTAAACTTTTCATCTCTTCCAATACAAGATGGATACTCTCGTTTGATTTTCCGTGATGTGGTGCTGAATTACCATTCTGCTAAGGTTTTGTTTAATATCACAGCCAAAAAACTCAGCCCTAATACCCAAATTCAGTTTTGCTGGGTTTATGGGAACTCATCATACACACGAAAGGAATACACTGTTCGTGTTTTGCTCATAGTTGTTAATATATCAATGATTATTCTTGCTATAAGCAAGAATAGGCCACATACAGTAGAAGAATGGACCACCTATATTCTTCTCTTCATAACCATTGTGTATTTAAACCCGTTTTGGGGTTTAAGAATGAAAAGTTTATCAAGAGCTACTGTTATTATTGATAGGGTTCTTTCTCATCTCTATGGCGCAGTGCTCGTTTTTGCAATTCAAGCAGTTTTGACTCTAACTCACCCATGGGCTACTGAGTATCTTGAGGGCCATGCTGTAATGTCTTGGATATTCTTTGTGATGACAGTGTTCTTTGATCTTGTTTCATATATCATTTCAATAACTACAGAAGTTAAAATATCCGAGAATCCAAGTCTATACTACTTCCAGAATATTGTTGCCATTATATACGCTATATATGTGGCTTCAATTGGATATCATGAGTATAAAACTCGAAGCACAATTCCAAACATACTCAAATATAGATTTAACATGATAATATATGCATCTGGATTCATAGTTGTAATATACAGTGTCTGGAAAGCACTCTCACTTTTTACAAATATCCTATCAAACACTTGTTTCAATGATTTGTTCCCACTGTTCCTTGCAAACTCAGTTTCACTCATATTCGTGGTCCTTTTCCTCGATCGAAAATCTATCCCTTTCAACTGGTTTCATAAGGAAGATGAGAAGGAGAAACTTGAATAAACTTTAGATATCCAAAATTCGAACAGAGTCTTTTAAAATTTGAACAATCTACATTAGCAAACAGAATGGCCACCATTAAGCTTGATAGTAGCATGTCTGTTGATCAAGATCATATTCAAGTTATAAAAAGAATTAGTGAATGTTATGTTCAGGATAAAAAAATTTCCAATTTCTGTGATTTGGTTCAATCTTCGGTAGATCCTTCGCAATTATATTTATTAGCAGAAAATAGCAATGTAGCAAAGCCGAATGAAATAATTGCATATCCTGATATTGTTACTGCTGGTGCGCGTAATGCAAGGCAAAGGTTATATTTTGGATATTTTCATGAGATTTCTTCATTTTATTGTGTAGCGGACAATGTTTTATATTTTTGGAATAGTAATGAACCAAATAATGTCTATCAAAATGCATATTCTGGTTCATTCATAACATCTGTAATTATTGGAAGAGCATCATCTAGTGTATTTGTTAAAGAAGTCAAAAGAGTCATCGTTATTTCAACTGATACTCATATATACATATATCCTATTGTGAACGGGAACCAAATTTTTAACCATCAGCATGGTTTTTTTGAAAAAGCACTTAATTTCAAGTGCAACTGTTTAACAATATCTGGAAATGGTATCATTTTTGCTGGAAGTGAGTTTGGTGATGTTTATTCTATTACATACTCTGTTAACCAGATTAACGTTCGTGATCGGAAGGTGAAGACACATATTTTGCCATCTGATACATTGCCAAATAGAATTGTTTCTTATTGTTTATCCTTTCTTCCTCCGAAAATGCGTTTTAGAAGTCCAATTTCTTTGATTTGTTATGATGAGTCATCTAAGTATCTGGCTGCTGTTGATACTGATTCTAGAATTCACTTTTATGTTTTTCAAGAAGGCAAGGGAACAATTAAACATGTTTCCACATATGAACCAGCCTTTACTGAAACAATTGTTTCTATAAATGCGGTACCAATTTCTGATTCCAATAACATTAGGTTCATTGCTTTTACCAAAACTGGTGATAGACTGTTTTTTGCTAATATATCTTTTATGCTTGATGAACCTGATCAAATACAAATAATAAAAAGGCGAGCAGGACCATCATTCCTTTATACAGTGGATCAAAATTCTGGTGAAATGGTAGGAAAAGTTGAAGATGCATACTTTTCTCTTGGTTTTAGTGTATTTTTGTGCTCGGATTTTGTGATGGTTGCGTCACCATTTTTCCCCATTGATAGAGTTCTATATGATCCACAAGAAAAATATGAACTAATATCTAATAACTATACATACTTAGGTATATCATCTTCTCCTCATCTAATTCCTAATCATAGATTAACTCTGTTTAATCACCATATGATATGGCAACATGTTTTCCATTCACCTATAGTTTATCTGTTAACTAACGAAGGATCTATGAAAGTAGATCTTTGCAGACCTGTTGATACTCTGAAAAAGCTTGTTGATGAATCCAAAGGTAACTTTTCTCATAAAGTTAGAGAATGGATGTGGCAGTACCATTATAATTGGGAATCGCCTGCTACAACACTCTTATTGGCCTCGGAATCACCGAACCTTCGTCGACAAGCTCTATTTATACTTTCTCAGTTTAGTTATGTATTATCAAAAAATAGAGACGAGTTTGATAAATCTCTCCCTCCTTCAAGCTCTGCATTTTTGCTCCGTACTGCTCGAATCCTAGAAGTTTTCTGGCATTCTCCAGTTTTTAGTCAACTGAAGAAGAGAAAGAATGGAACAATTGTAGAAAAATGGAGAGTTTCTCCACTTTATGGGAAAGTCTCAACATCATTTACAGAGAAACTAAAAGAAATAGAGGTTATGATAGAAGAATATATATCTATACTTAGATCCACTACAGAGCAAACAAAAATTGACCAACAAAAAGAGATTGCGGATGAGACCCACTTTCTATATTTGCTTACCAGTTATATTAGACAAACAGTTGAGATCATAACATTTATAAAAATTATGAAAAAACAGAAGAAATCATACATTACTACTGCAATATCATCCCTTTCTCAAGAATATCAGAACCGACTTGTAGTACATCCTTTTGGAATGGTTGACACAGAAATTACTGTTTTTGAGTCAATGAGAGAATTTGCGACAAAACTATTCACTTCAGATAGATCACTTCTTGGTGATCATTTGGCCCTCTCTTTAAGAAGGGATTGTCCTTCTTTTTTCAATACAGCGGATATTCAAATTATTGGAGCATTAAATGATCTTCATGTTTTGAGAAATTCCAATTCAAAGGATAATAATTCAGTTCTCGAAAAGATATGTGAAACTATATTAAGGCATATATTCCGTCCAATTAATTTGAAGGAAATCTGTTCTGAGTTGAAAGGGCATAGTTTCTACAAAGGAATTATTGATATTGCCTTAAGAAGAGCCTCAGCTATTGATCCAACTCAGCAAGCCCTAACATGGTTTAGAGGAGGTAGAATATCCACTAATGAAGCAGGAAGAACTGCATTTGATAAGAGGTACAGATGCTATGAGTATATATTTGAAATTTCTGACGAACCTCGTGCCTTTGAAATAATGTTATCTCGTAATGATGAGTTATTCCACATCTGTTTGTATCAGAGATTTTTGTCAGAGAAAAAGATCACAAAGATTCTATCAATGAATACCCCCTTCTTGATTCCATTTTTAGAAGAATTTGCTCCCCAATATCTGTGGGATTATTATGCACAACATGAAGATTACTCAACAGCTGCTTCAAGGCTATTCAAGATGGCAACCATTGATGATTCATCAAGCATAAGCCAAAGAATTGAGTGGCTTCAGAAAGTTACCCAGTTTGCACGTGGTTCTGGGATGAATGATATGAAGAAATTGGCAGAACACAAGCTTGCTGTTGCTCAAATACAGAAAGACTACTCAAATAGAACAAATACATATGATACCATTCTTATAGATGAACAAACTCTGCTTCATTTCTGTTGTAATCAAGGACACTGGGATTTGGTGTTGAAACTGATCAACGTATGTCCTGTTGCAACAGATAACAAACCTCAGCTTATTTCTCAAGTGTGGAACAGTTACCTAATCGAAATGCTCTGGAATGAACCATTATCAATTGTTTCTCAAAAAATTGAAAGCCTTACCACAGATATTAGTCCATCAAGTGAAGTATTTAGCCCTAGTATTGTTGTCCCCATTTTGGAAGAATTCAGAATGAATAGAGGAGGCGATAATAATTGGACTGTTGAAACATTAATTAGATGCAATATAAAACGTGATGAAATACTAAGGAATATCAAACAAAACGCATAAAGATTTATCTTAATAATTGTCATTTTACTCCATAGAATATTCAAAAAACGAAATGAGTCAATCATTCAAATTTATTGGGAGTAAAACGACACTTTTTTATAAAATTTATGGAAGATCTGGATGATTATTTCAAAGAGAACAATACAAAAACATCGCCAGTTCATCGCCCTCAATGCGACATAGATTTTCCGTTTTCCGATCTTTGCATACAGTCACCAATCAGTGCTCCATCTTATGAAGCAAATCATATCAATAATCCCAGAACCGCAGACATCGAATTCAACGCCAATCCCATAGGCTTTATAGAAAAGCCTATCGAGATTCCGAAGAAAAAGAAGAAGAAAGTTAGATTACTACCACAGTTGTACAAACCATTTATTTCGTTTGAAGCTACTGAGCTAACAGTCCATCAGCTAAGATCAATCATTATTCGAAAATAAAAGCATTTTTGTTCAAGATAATAATGAAGGATATTTCTTTTGAAAAAGAGAGGAATAGGAGGATAAATCACGTTCGAAACTTGTTTAGCGATGATGCTGGTGATAGAAACACAGTAGAAAATCATACGTTGTTGCCGCTTAACAACCCTGTTGAATTATTTACTGATTTTGCGGGTATTGTGACTAATGGTGATGAAATTCAAATTAAAAGCGCATTAGAGAAGATTTGCTGTTTAATTGCGTATGTTGGATATGATATACCAAATAGTTTTTGGGAACATTGTGTTATTGACGTAATTTTTTCCATTGCTAATTCTAGCAGCGATGTAATATCAATGTCTGCTCTATTTTCAATGCATTTATTGGCTGAAAATGCTCCTATAACAGGTTTACTTTGTGATTCTTTTCTTAAATACTATGAAAACTATTTTTCGTTTGATATTATGACGAATGCTAAGATGAATTTTGCTATTTTAAGAGAACTTTTTTTGAAATCAGCATATTTTGTTGAGTCTGTATTGCCCCTTCTACCATGTGAGAGTGTTTTGCACACGCTTTCAGATCCAAGCTCATTCAAAGATGACAAGAATGAGATATCATTGTTTTTGTGTACATTGTTAGATCTTTCTGTTCCGATAACATTTCATTTGCATATGTTTAAACTTTTAAATCACAATGGTCTCGATGAATTCAATACAGAATACTATGTGTCAATCATACAAAAGTATCCTCACCTGATATCTGATGTTTCTTTGGGAACCCTCGTTCGTTTGCTAAATGACTCAATACAAGAGAATAATTATGATATGATTAATGTATTTCTTTATACAATGGCACAGTTTTTGCATGTTACGAAGTCTGCAAATGAAATTATTGATTTAATTGATTTATCATCTATTACAGAATGTTTTTATGCTGATCATGATAAGCTTCCTGAGATGTCTTTGTTTTTTATGTATTCGCTTGCAATTAACAGCTCTAAAGCAGCGAGCAATTTTTATGAACAAGGCTTTCATACCAAGTTATATGATTTGCTTGATGGTCGCTATAAAACCGAAAGAGAAACCATAAGACTATTTGGAGCATTACTTAGCCAACTTACAAGAAGTGAGATTTCAGATATAGTTACAGAAAAACTACTCGTACATTTTACTAATGCCTTGGACAGTGAAGATAATGACTTGGTTATTGTTGTATTGTCAGCATTGAAATCCCTATTATGTATACAATCAGATGATCTTGGATCGTATGTGTTGCGATTTCTTTCTGATAGATGCGTTTGGGATTTGGTTTTCAGCTTAACAACAAAGGATGATTCAAAACTTTCAAAGAGAGCACTCGAGTTTTATCATTTGTTTTGTCCATCCGAAGATTTCCCTGAAATTGAAGATGATGATATCTTCATTCATTAGGATCTATCACTAAACCTGAAAGAATTATATTACATTTCAAATCAGTCACATAGAACATATAAGGTCTATTTGCTTGAAACATTTCGAACTCTCGAGCAATACATTTGAATACTGGTTTTGGTGCTTGGCTTGATGGTTCAAACCCATCTTCATCAATTATAATTCTTGTTTTGTCGTATACATGAGGAAAGTTGGCCCCCAAATTATTCTCAGAGAATAATTGTGATATGGTTTCACCTTTTTGAACAATTGAATGTTTTGGAATCTCAATAGCAATTGCTTGATAATCCATTTCTTCGAAAATACTCATTAAATAACTAAATGACATATCATTAATTAGGTTTTTCATTGAGTCTTCGCCCACCATATTTGGCAATACTACTACATAGAAAAATGGAGAGTTGGCATATGGTATCAAAATAGCTTTGTTTCTGTCATCCTCAAAATACAATGTGCTCTCTTCTTTGTGAATAAACCTGCATTCTTTTTTAGATCCATTAAAGTAGTTCCATTGACTTTGGTATGTAGAATATGGAGGGAAATATATACTCCATTTCATTTTAAAAAGCATAATACTGGTTAAGAAGTAATCATCATTGTTATAAAAAAACGAAGAAGGTATGAACCCCATGCTTTGTTGTTCAAGTCTATTGTTAATAGTATCAGTTACATTTCCTGAATCAAAATCATAACAATATAACCCAAAATCTTTTGGTATATTCAGATTGTTAACCCCTTTCTTGTTCCAAATTGTAATCTTAGTTTGTAGCATTGGTGTTTTCTCAATCAATGATACTAGATACCCAAAGCACCCTAATTCTGTGGTGTATATATGTGAGCCATTTGGAGATTGCAAAGACTCGAGAATCTTTTGGAAAACTTCATCTATGCTGTGTTGTTGAAAGCTTGGTAGCTTTTGGACATAATCACAGAATAATGAGTATATGCGGGATAAACAATCTAAATCCATATCCATCAATGACTTGGTGCTCTTTTTTGTAGCAGCCCTCATTAGAGAGAGAAATGCAGGAGTTTGGACAAAAACGTTATGATTCTGCTCAACCACGTTCATTTGCCAAAATATCTTCACAATCTCTTCTTCACTTACATTTCTATTTAACCCTAGAATATTATGACATATTTCTTGTCTCTTTTCAACATTGATTATTGAACATAATAAAACATTCTTATAAATCATTATTGGTGAAAAAACACAATTTTCCTTGGTTGAAAAGCATATTGGAAGTGTTTTAAAAGCAAATTTGCAAAAAGATAAATCTTCATTCATGTTTATCAAGACTCTATTTACTCTGTTATGAAAAATGGATCATTGGAAGCCTTTTTCCCTCCTCCCTTTGGCACTGATTCGCTCTTTTTCGCTTCCTTTTTATTGAATGATGGAGATTTTCCCTTTGGCTTGGTTTCTTTCTGCTTCTTTAATGGGTTGGGTTCTTCTTTCTTCTGGAATTGAGGCTTGGGTCTGCTTTCTTTTTTATCATTGTTTGGCTTTGCATCGGATTGTTTCTGCTTCTTTTCGATTTTGGGTTTGGATTCACCTTTTGGCTTTTGAAAATCTGGCCTTTTTTCATTCCTGGATTCAGGTTTTATCTTACTCTCAGTTTTTTGTTCGGATTGTTCCTCTTTGTTTTCGTTTTCCTTTTCTTCTTTCTTCTTTTGTTTATTTATTACTTTCCTCTCTTGGTAATTACCCCCATATTTTTCCTTTAATATTTTTTCAGTTTTTTCTTTCTTAACAAGGTACATTTCATGATCCTCGGGATAATGGCTCTTCTTTGGTTTCAGTCTTTTAGAATTCAAAATCACTAATTCGGGCATTTTTTCCATGACTAAGGCTTTTATCTCTTCCGCATTTGATTCAAAAATGGGATTCTTTTGCATACTAAAGCTGTGAAGCTTAAGCGCGAATACTGGTTCAATTGCTTCTTTTGTAGATAAATTATTGTTGGCTATTTCAAATAAGGTTAAATTGGAGAGAGTCTTGATACTTTCAGGTATTGATTCAATCTGGTTGTCGTTCAAAAACAGCTGTTGCAACTCTTTTAGACCAGAAAGATCAGGTATTTCTTTGATCTGATTGTGACTTAGATTAAGTTTAGTTAGATGGATAGGAATGGTTGAAAGTGTAATGCAAGAAATATGGTTACTAGACAAAACAAGTGTGTTGATGAGTGGATTATGCTTAAAATCAGGAATCTCTGTGATTTCATTCTCAGAAGCAATCAAAGCACAAAGTTTATCGCTTTCTTCTATTCCGTCAATCTTTTGAAGTTTGTTACGTGTTAGATTAAGTACTGTTAAAAGCCTCAAACCCTTCAAAGCGTTCCCTACTGATTTGATTTGATTAGCGGACGCAACAAGATTTGTGATGCACGCACATCTTTCAATACCATCAAGTGTCTCTAATTGGTTATTATCCAAATCAATTTTTTGTAAGCTTGAACAAATATGTAACTCTGATAAATCTTTTAGCCCCTTTCCTCGCAAACTAAGAACTTTGGCTTCGTCAACATCCTGTTCCTTCAAAGATTCTACAATAATTTGGCGGGTTAAAGACATCTTACTGGTCCTCTATTTTGAACTACTCTGTTCGGAAAAAAGCCTCTGTAAAGAGATTCTTGGGTCAAAGGGAGGAACACTTAACCCAAGCCTTGTACAAGCTTGATAAAGCTCACTAATTTCTTCAGTAAGAGCGAAAACTTTAGTTTCATGTTCTATGTCAATAATTTCTAGTTCTTTGTTTTTTTGTTCCAAGAGTGTTTCCAGTTCAAGAATCTGATCAATCTCATCATAATTCTTTCGAGATAATGGGGAAATTTTTGGCTTTTTATCAAGAATGGCACGATATTCTTCTGATTTTTTCGAATAGCTTTCGTATAGTTGCTTGTTGAATTTGTTTTTTTGGTTGTACAGATAATACTCAGAAACATATGGTTTAACAATTGTTCTTCCTAATAAATCATTCAGAGATTTAATATTTTCTTTCAAATCATTATTCTCTCTCTCAAGATCCCCCAATATTTTTGAATTATCTAAAACTTTCATATTCAGCCGCAGCAAAATGGATTCATGCTCTTTCTCCAATGAATAAAGTTCAATAAACTTTTCTACGACCATTTCATTATTCTTGCATCCCAGTAAATCTAGGGATACTTTGAAATCTAGAAAATCCATTTTGGCGGGTGAACGGTTTTGTATACGTTTAGAATTTAGTATTAATATGAATCTTCCTGGATTTATACAGCAAAAGATACTAGGACAAGGAACATATGGATGTGTGTATAAGGCAAAGAGGATAAGTGATGGACAATCATACGCGGTCAAGGTAGTTAACCTTCAGACTTTGAACCATAGAGAGATTGAAGACTCTGTGAATGAAATCCGTTTAATGGCCTCATTCACATCTCCATATATAATAAGGTTTTTTGAAGCATTTGTGGATAATAGAAGACTTTGTATTGTAACTGAATACTCTAGGTTAGGCGATTTAGCTCATCTCATTGAGAGAAGAAAGAAGAAGCAAAGACCACTAAATGAGGAAGACATATGGAGATTTCTAATCCAAATTCTTGAAGGTTTAAAGGTCCTTCATAACTGTGGAGTCGTTCACAGAGATCTTAAAAGCGCAAACATCTTATTATCTGCTCCAGATCTTATAAAAATCGCAGATCTGGGCGTTTCAACTGTGCTACATACAACTCAGCTTGCTAGAACACAAATTGGTACCCCCTTATATTTAGCACCTGAAGTGTGGAGAAGGAAACCATATGATTCAAAGTGTGATATGTGGTCTCTGGGTGTTCTTTTGTACGAAATGATGACATTTACATTCCCATTTATTGCAAATAATACGAGAGACCTAGCCCAAAAGGTATGCCTTGGTAAGTTCAATCTTCCAAAGAACTATTCGAAAGACTTGGTTTTGATAGTCAGGAGACTGCTCCAAGTCAGCCCTATTTCTAGACCATCTGTTGATGAGCTGCTGGAACTGCAGTGCATCAAAAGCAGGATGTGGCTGATCGCATCATCAATTGTTGAAGACTCCGAAATAGAAATTGAGGATAAGCTTCTTTCAACAATCAAAGTGCCGCAGAATATCAGGAATGTCAGCCTTCCAGGCGCAACATATGGCAAAAAAGGACAGATTATCAAACCAATTGAACAGCGGCTTCACATGAAAAAACTAACGGGCATATCAAAAGAAATAGCCCTCGTTTCTTCACCAGAACTCCAAATGATAACAGATTTCGACCTGTGGTCACCAAACAAAATACAGATCGAAAATGAAAATGACATAATGTGGCAGAGGCCTTTCTCACAAAGACCAGTATGCCTCCCACCGCAGCCACCAAAGCCACCGGCACAACCCTCACAAATTGCCCCAAGGAAAAACTTCCGAAATATGGAGCCCCCAATTAACCCGAGGAGAAAGAGAATAAGGTAATTGTTAATAAATGTCAAACCTTCGATCCACCTTTCAACAGAATTTCCATTTTTGAATCAAAATTGACTATTTGAAAGAACAGCAACTTTTGATAGGACCAAAGATCAGAAAATTTGCGGATCTCCAATCATGTCTAATCCACTTAGTTTAGTAGTTCCTGGCCCCCTTAAGATAGACGATGTTGAGAGCCTTCTACCTCCAGCCATGAGTAACTGCAGTGAAGAAGTCCAGAAGAGTATAATACACCATCAACGACTCACCTGCCAGTTTAAGATTAATCGTATCAACCGCAGGTATGATGATCTTCTTGATTTGTGGAGGGGTGGTTCTCCTGTTCTCTTTTTCATAGGTCTGGAGCTTTGTGATGGCAATATTGATACTCTTTTTGATCGAATTCGGAATCCTGAGTTTCAAACTCAGGTAAAAAGGGAAATGCGAGTGAGATATCAAGGTATTGTCACTGCGCAAGACTCAGAAAATGATTCTTCGCCTCAAATTGAGTATAAACAGGCTGGAGCTTCCGAAAATGAAAGCGACGATGATAGGTACGCTAAAAAGAGCACGCAACACAAATTGGGTGTGAAATTTGCATCAAAAACCGAAAAGGGAGCAAAGGCGAAAAAGAATTCAAAAAAAAATGGAGATGAGAGAATTGAATTTACGGGTTTGACTTTCATAAAGGGTGGGAGTAGATTTAGGGTTGGTGCGGCTTTGAATGATACGGATTTCCATCCATTAAATCCAATACCAGGAGTGTTGGATCCACTGACAGAGCAGGAAATGAAAAGGCCAGCTATGTCTCCTGACTTCTATGTGTTGGATTATTCGACTTGGATGAAGTATATATACGAAAAGCATGAGAATCCATACACAAGAAAACACATGGTCTCAAAAAGAGATTTAATTATTCTTACTATCGATAATTTTGAGCAATATAAGGACAAAATTAGGAATTTAGATTTAATGTGATAAATAAAGGAATAGAACTTTCATTTCTATATTCTGTCTAATAAAAAATAGAAAAAATGGTACCAGTGGGGTTCGAACCCACGCTCTCTCGAAGTGGGGCTTAAATCCACCGCCTTAGACCACTCGGCCATAGTACCTCACATAAAGCCAAGTTGAGAATATCCTTAGAGAAAAAAATGATCCATCATTTGTTGATTTTTCATTACAATTTGTCCTAAAACCATAAATAGTATTCATAAGTTTTTTAAATTAACAAATAAATCATCTGTAACCGAAAAACTGCTATTTTGCTATTGTGACAAATTTGGAAAAGGAAAAAGTAAGTCAATTACTCGTTATTTTTAATAATCTCATAAATTGTTTAGTAACGAATATGGTTCAATCGTTAATTAATGTGTCAAAATCAATTGAGATTATTTGACAAATTGAACTATTGAAATTATAGAAGTCACTAAAGAAAAATTCTTTACAAATGAGTAATTGAGAAAGATATTTGTTTTTATTACAATATTGAACCATACCGTCAACTTCAGAAATTTTCATAAAAATCTAATGATCTCTTTTTACGCGTGTATCTGTTTTGCTTTAACAGAAGTGACAGTTTCTAATGATGCTAGAAGGATTAATTTCACCATGGATGACCCTACAAATGGGAGGTTTGATATGCTATCAACTTTGCCACAAGTTGAGTTTGTTATAAAAAATGCTAGAATTGACTCTCAAACAAATGGCACAAATGGCGGAGCGGTTTTTTTTTCCAATACCTATTGGGTTAATCCACTAATGAGAATTATCAATTGCTCGATTTCGAGGTCAAATGCTGCAAATGGAGGTGCTGTGTATTTTAATCTAGCTCAAGATATGCTTATTGAAAACTCAACATTTTTTTTGAATACAGGAGCAAGAGGAGGAGCTGCATATATACAAAACTCCAGAACTATGAGGGTGAACAAGAATCAATTTTTGAACTGTTCTTCGAGCTCCGAAGGAGGTTCTCTTCATATAAACCAATGCTATGAGATAATGGACGTGAAACATTGTTTGTTTCAAAGTTGCCGAACCATTTCTAATGGGGGAGCAATTCGGATTTATTTGGATGTCGGAATAGTGTATTTTCAGGATTGTATATTCAATAACTGTTCCGCTTCAACTGGAGGAGCTGTTTATATTGATTATAACCATCATAGATCACAAATATTTATTGATAGGGTTTGTGGATACATGTGCCATGCTCCATCTTCGGGTAACTTCATGAACTTTAACTTGGGTACAGTTTATAATAATATTACCTCATGGATTAACATGTCATCAATCAATTATTGTAGTAATGTACAAAGCTCCTCTGGGTCAATCTTCCATAGTGGAGGAAATTTCATGATATCTGAAATCAATTCATCGTTTAATTCAGCGAGTTCATTCTCTTCAATATACTTTAATCCTCAATTTGAAGGAACAATCAGATATAGTACAATAGCCAATAATTCTGCAAGCAGTTATACATTGTATATTCAGTCAAATATGGGGTATAAGTCTTATATGAGCTATTGCAATATATTCTTTAACACTGTGACATCATCTACAAGTCCAATAATTGGTCTTATTGGAAAATCTTCGTCTGCAAGTAATGGAACAATCATTCAAAATTGCATATTTTACAATAATCAGGGAACTCTTTTTTCCATTGTAAGTTATGGTACGCATACCATTAATGATTGTCACATCATGCATAATGCTTTTTATTACACCATTTTCACATCCCAATCAGTTACGGTTAATACTAATCAAATTATTATAGCTATTTCACCTACTATTAGTTACAAATTAACACATTATAATACTAGATTCTGTCCTTCAGCACCTAACATTGAACCACAAGCAGTCACACCATGTCCAACACTTCCTCCACTTCCATCAACATGCATTATTGAAACGAATTCTCAAGTTTCGGACTTGGGATTATCATCAATACTTCATTTCCTGGAAAAATCTGTTTATCTTGTATTAATAAGTTGAATAATGTAAAATTTGCTTGAAATGATTATTTCTGCTCATCAAATTTCCGATCCAATTTATCTTTTTGTGTTTTGGATTGAGAATGATTTTAAAAAAACCATTATGGGGGATAACTTTGAAAATGTATAGAGTCAAAACAGAATTATTCAAAGAAGTTTCGAAGGTACTATGGCCGAGTGGTCTAAGGCGGTGGATTTAAGCCCCACTTCGAGAGAGCGTGGGTTCGAACCCCACTGGTACCATTTTTTTCATTTCTATTTTTACTAACAATGAATTAACACAATGGAGGGAGTTTTGGTAGAATCCCAGATTTTCTCAATTGAAGCCTAGATCTTTTTTTGTTCATTTCAGATAATGGTATTGATAATCCCTTGAAATCTTTAACCGAAGCCAAACTTGCTTTAGCAGATTTTAACATTGGCAAAGAAGGCTCTTTTTCTTCTCTATCACTTATAACCTTCAATTGATATGGTCTATGGAGTGTTTTTGAAGGGAGAAACGATGTTATTCTCGCTTTTCTTAACATTCTGTATATGCTATTAGATTCGTTATCCTTTTGAAAGTTGCATTTCAATAAATCACAGATTCTAATTCCAATTTTTTCCATTTGTTCCAAAACATTTCTATCTAAATCTGCTTCATTCCTTGGAATCACCTTAAATCGTCTATCCATCAAAAAGCAATCAGCTGGATATCCAGAAAAATCTGAATTCATAACCCAAGGATGAATAGATGCTTCGGCTGCTGTTATTCTTTTCTCATTGTTTTTGGTAAGCAGCCTTTTTATCAGATCAGTTAAATCAGAAGACAATGTTTCAGGGTATTCAGGCTCAGTATTGGTAATAAGGTGCATTAATCTATGAGTATTACTAGATGAGAAAGGTAAATGACCAACAACCATTGTGTATAGCAAAACACCAGCACTCCACATATCAACTGCGTATGTATATTGGTTCTTATTAACAATCTCTGGAGCAATATATGGCAATGATCCACAAAAGGTCGAAAACAAATTCTCTGATAGAGAAGCTTGAGCGCTAAGCCCAAAATCGATTAACCTCAAATTAAAATCAGGATTCAGCAATAAATTCTCCATTTTCAAGTCTCTGTGTGCAATCAGCATCTCTTCATGTAGATACCTAAGAGCTGATGTTAGTTGGCAAAACACTTTTTGTGCATCTCTTTCATTCATTTTACCGTTGCTATTTATCATATTGAGCAAATTTCCATCTGATCCGAACTCCATCAGCAAAAAGTAATTTTCCATGTCCGAGACAAATGATATGTACTGTGCGATAAAAGGATGGTCAATTTTTCTCATTAATTCTATCTCTCGTTGAAAATGGATAACTTTAGAAGGTGCATCAAGAGATTCTCTCGAAATCACTTTAATCGCAACCTGGGTATGAGTAGGACTATATTCACCGGTGTAAACACTACTAAAAGAACCATATCCAATAGGTTTAATATGCACAATCCCTGGAAACAAATGATGAAAAGAATCAATCATAAATCCAAAATATGATTATAAGAGGAAAAGAACAAATCACACTCATTTGTCCAAATCAGGTTTTATCTCATTATACGTTTAATAAAAATGAAGAATGTTGAAGAACTCAGTAATCAAGATGTTCTTAGGATTAAAAAGTTTGTGAAAGAAAATGATATGAAGAAGTATATAACAGATTTCTTGGATAAAAGGAAAAAGGAGAAAGAATTCACTCCAAAGCAAAAATATCTACCAAAAATTGCTTCGGGAAGGAATCTGTGTGTTCAAATAATATCTGCAAAAGCTTTTTTAGGGTTCTTAGATCCAGATCCTTCATCAACAATAACTCTTGATATTAGTGTTGGTGGATTTAGGATGAAAACCAAAGAAACAGACGCTGTGTCCGATCCTTTGTTTGATGATGCTTTTCAATTTGATCTTTTTTGTACTGCGGAGGAATTGGTTGAAAATGGACCTGGACAAATATGTGCAATCGAAAACAATGATGAGGCATCGACTATATATGGCATTGGAACATTCGAGTGGAGGAGAAATATCACATCAAAGTCAAGATATGCCGTTGAACTTATAGACAGAAATGGAGATGTTAGTGGTGTGGTTAATATTGAGATATGTATAACTCCTCCATATGATGATAATGTTTATTATGAACCCTTCACAAGTAATATGAATAAGACATTTTCCCCTATTGGGCAGTTAAGATCTCCTATCATTGAGAACCCATTCATGGCTTTCCGTTTTTGCTCTCTTTTTAATATCATCAACAGAAATGATTCTGAAAATTCTCCAATTTTTCGGCCATTCTTGTGTATTCATTCATTACTATCCACAAAAAGCGGCACTATTACTGAGATATGTGCTCTTTTGTGTTCTTTCTTTTCTGGATTTGGCATGAATGCTTTTATATGCGGAAAGAGGGTGTTAACAATGACTGATAATGGGGGTATGATATGGAATATAAGCAATGGGAAAAAAGAGTATATCAAAACAATTCCTGCATTGCCTCTAATTGGATGCAAATTCAAATATGAACCTTTAGTTGAATCGCCAACGTTTGATATTGAAGACCCCCGTATATGGAGAAAATCCGAGCTCATTACGCAAAAATTCCTTCCCTCACTCTTTCAATCATATCAAATCAGTGAAGATGAAATCGAACAAGAGGTAAAAAACCGAGTATCTCTTTACAGAAAAGAATTGCCAACACAATTTTTGCCACAAATTGAAAAGGCCCTCAGACCTTTGCTCTTCTCATACGAAAATTCCAAATTGTACGATTCAGCAGACCCCTGGACGCCTTACATAAATGAATCAATTGCCAAATTGATACCAAAAGGAACCAGAATACAACTTGTCCCGATCTGTATACCCAGTGACAATCCATCACTGATCATAAGATCCATAGACCAGAGAGCAAAATCTTTGCTAAATGATCCTAGAACTGATCAGTTTGTCCTCTCTCTTTATATAGTCCAGTATCCCGAGAACATCAATGTAACATGGTTATTGTTCGGATCAATTTGTAAAGAAATGTAAATTTGTAGTTCTGTTTTGCGAAATGGCCGAAAAAGACGAGAGTAATGATATTAATTATAAAGTTGTTCTATTAGGGGATACTAAAGTAGGTAAAACTTCCATATTAAATTACATTATCAGTGGAGAGACTTATTCTGATCCGACCTCGACAATAGGCCCAAACTATAATAAATACGCTGTTAATGTTGAAAACAAAACCATTTATCTTCAAATATGGGATACTGCAGGCCAAGAACAGTATATGAGCTTGACACCATTATATCTTCGTGGGTCAAAAGCCTCTGTTATCGTTTACGATGTGACCCAGCAAATCACTTTCGACAACATTCCAAAATGGATGAATTTGCTAAAGCAAAATGATTGTAATGGGGAGATATTTATTGTTGGGAATAAAATCGACATGAGGCAAAATCGTGTGATTGATATTGAGAAAGCTCAAGATTTCGCTAAAGAGAACAAATGCCACTATGTTGAAACATCTGCTCGAACTGGTGAGAATATTATTCTTCTCGTCAATTTTGTTGCTACCACATTGTACAAAGAGAAATCTGTGTGCCAGCCTGAGGTTGAGCAAAGGCTGGTTCCTAATCAAACCCGTCAAAAAGATTGTTGCATCTAAGTAAATTTCTTAAGTTTAGCTTTTTACCTTAGCAAAGTCTGATCCATGTGCAGACTCTCTCTGGTTGCAGTTGATTTTGGATTAAGCTTATGATTTCATGAATTTGCTCATCGGTGATTGTAGCACAGAAATCACGAAGGTATGGGATAGATGGGCATTTGGTGTTGATCAAATTATGAAGTGACTTGAATGATACTTCAGACAAATTATCGACAGCCCATGAGATGAATTTCTTGCAAACCTCGCACTTGACACCATCAGCTTCAATAACAGGAACCCTAGCACTGTTTCTTGAATATGATGATCTATCAAAGCATAAACCATACTTTCTGCAAACAGTCATTGAGTCAGCCCCATTTTGGATCATTTCAATAATATCAAGAGCATTTTCATACACAATATTACATCCTTTGGTGAATTGTGGAAGAGATTGAACACACATTTGATAAAGTTTCTTAACCATAATCTTCTCTGGGACTCCCTCTTTTAAGCCCATCCTAATTAATCTGCATCCTTGCTGACAACCATAGCATTCAATAGATGAAGCAGCACAAGCAACGAAAAGACCTATCATAATATGACAATTTGACAAATAAGTACCCTTTCAGGAAAAATATTATTTCAAATCTTGGAATTTGTTACAAAAATTCCTTTCAAATACAGGTGGAAGTTGTCGTTTTTGAGAATTCCGTTGGAACAATAAAGCAGATTACCCTACCGGTTGTATGAGAATGATTCTTGTTTATTCTCCTTCGTTGAGATGATGAATTTGTCTGATGAGAGACAATTTTCGTTAGTTAGACACTATCTGATAATTTTATATCTCAATCAAATATTATTCAATTTGATCAATATGTTTAGAGCTTCCTTTCTCACACCCAAGCATAAATGATATTTCATGGATTTATGCTTTGGTAGATATTGATATGATTTATTTTGTGAAACACAGAATAGATTTTTTGTTCATCAAGAACAAGATTTTTGATATTCAGTTAATTAGAACTGTGTTGAAACTCGTTTAAATAAGTTAAATATTCCTCTATCATATAATTTAACATATTACATCATGAGAGGCACACTATAATCCAATATGAGCCCCATTGTGGTAATAAAGAAAAAAGAAATCAGATTGAATACTTTACATAATTGGAGCAAAAGGCAGTTTGGAGAGTTCCAGATCAGATTTTTTAATTGACAGAAGCCTTTGTGCACAACATAGTTATAATTTTTTATGGTGATCATATAAAGTCCCATTTTATCAAAAATATTTTCTAGGTTTTCAATTCAACTGAAATCAATTTTTATATCCCATTAAGTACTAATATCATTGCTTATATAATATCTACATTAACATGTCTGCTCGGAAACACGAGTTTTTCGCTTCTACTTCTTCTTTTTCTCCAAAATTGACAAAAATCTTTGACTATCTATTTTTATGGAGAAATATCCTATCGAATCTATCTCTAGAATTAGGAAACTGAATGAAAAAGGGAGTGTTTGGTTAGCAAAATCAAGTGAACTTGGGGATGTAGCAGCAAAGTTTATTTTGAAAAGAGATTCAAGTTTGGATGTGGAGAGGAGCTTAAAAGAGATAGAAAAAATCTCAGAAATTGGACTTCAAAGTATTATTAGGTATTATGGATATTGTGAAGATGATGAAAAGTTAGTAATTTTAATGAAATATGAAAAACAAGGAAACATTAGTGATTTTTTTCATAAGAACGAGTATTATGAGTATTCCTGCACTTTGATACATAGGTTTAAAATATGTATTGATATATGCCATGTCTTAAGTATACTTCATGATCAAAAAATAATGCATCGCAATTTGAAATGTCAAAACATATTATTGGATGATGATTTGAATCCAAAGCTTTCTGATTTTTGTTTTGGAAGGAAATACACCCCCAATGAAAATAAAATATTAGAATTTATAACTCCTGAGGATATTGAAGGTGACTTATCTTTTCCAACTGATATTTATTTTCTTGGAAAGGTAATCTGGGAAATAGTAACTGGACAGACTTTAATGAATATTGAAGAAATTCAGACAGTTTTACCGAAAAGTATTGGAGAAGACTTTAAAAATCTTATAACGAGCTGTTGCTGTAATAGGAGTGATAAAAGACCTAATGGCTGGTTTTTAAAAGGAGAATTAGGTAAAATATGCCTCAAAGGATTTAATCCACCCAGTATTGCCGTTTTGGAAGATAATTATAGATTATTTATGATGAAAGACAATAATACGAGCAAGAATGATCGACTTTTTTGTTTATATTTAGCTTTGTTAAAAGGAGATCATCAGATTATCAAAGAATTAATCAACTTCAAATCTACAGAAAATGAATATAAAAAGAATAATCGAAAGTATCGTAATAAGGACTTAAACAATAGTTCTGACTTCATAAGTATGGCAAATTATCTTATTCATCTCGCATCCTCTAAAGGCCATCTTAGTATTGTTGAGTATCTTGTGAATAATGGAGCTAATATTCAATCAGTTACGAAAGATGGGAGCACATGTCTTCATCTTGCATCCTTAAATGGCCATCTTAGTATTATAATGTATTTAATAGATCAATTTTCTATTTTGAATAATCGCAGAAAACCTCTGATGTTGCAACTATCAGATGGGCGACAGTTTAAGATCGAAAATATGCGAATAGATATTACAACAATAGATGGGAGCACATGTCTTCATCTTGCATCCTTAAATGGCCATCTTAGTATTGTTGAGTATCTTGTGAATAATGGAGCTAATGTTCAATCAACTACAAGAGATGGGAGCACATGTCTTCATCTTGCATCCTCTCATGGTCATCTTAGTATTATTGAGTATCTTGTAAGTAAAGGAGCTAATATTCAATCAGTTACGATAGATGGGAGGACATGTCTTCATCATGCATCCTCTCATGGCCATCTTAATATTGTTGAATATCTTGTGAATAATGGAGCTAATATTCAATCAGTTACTATAGATGGGAGCACATGTCTTCATCATGCATCCTCTCATGGCCATCTTAATATTTGTGAATATCTTGTAAGCAAAGGAGCTGATGTATATACAGAATCCAAAGAAAAGAAGCGACCTGTTGATTTAGCATTATTAAGTCACCATAACACTGTTGTTGAGTTTTTTGAAACAGTGATGACAGATATTGCTAATTTTCAAATGGCATCAGAACAAGGAAATCTGGAAAAGATCCAAGAACTTCATTGTTTAGGTATCAACATTAATTGCAAAAATTCATTTTCGTTAACTGCCCTTCATCATGCATCCTCTCATGGTCATCTTAATATTGTTGAATATCTTGTGAATAATGGAGCAGATGTAAATATTGTTAACAAGAATCGAAACACATGTCTTCATTTTGCATCCCTTAATGGTCATCTTAGTATTGTTGAGTATCTTGTGAATAATGGAGCGAATATTCAATCAGTTACGAATGATGGGAGCACATGTCTTCATCATGCATCCTCTCATGGCCATCTTAATATTTGTGAATATCTTGTAAGCAAAGGAGCTGATGTATATACAGAATCCAAAGAAAAGAAGCGACCTGTTGATTTAGCATTATTAAGTCACCATAACACTGTTGTTGAGTTTTTTGAAACAGTGATGACAGATATTGCTAATTTTCAAATGGCATCAGAACAAGGAAATCTGGAAAAGATCCAAGAACTTCATTGTTTAGGTATCAACATTAATTGCAAAAATTCATTTTCGTTAACTGCCCTTCATCATGCATCCTCTCATGGTCATCTTAATATTGTTGAATATCTTGTGAATAATGGAGCAGATGTAAATATTGTTAACAAGAATCGAAACACATGTCTTCATTTTGCATCCCTTAATGGTCATCTTAGTATTGTTGAGTATCTTGTGAATAATGGAGCGAATATTCAATCAGTTACGAATGATGGGAGCACATGTCTTCATCTTGCATCCTTTCATGGTCATCTTAATATTTGTGAATATCTTGTAAGCAAAGGAGCAGATGTTAACTTTGTTAACAAGAATCGAAACACATGTCTTCATTTTGCATCCATTAAAGGTCATCTTAGTATTATTGAATATCTTGTAAGCAAAGGAGCAGATGTTAACTTTGTTAACAAGAATCGAAACACATGTCTTCATCATGCATCCTCTAATGGTCATCTTAGTATTGTTGAATATCTTGTAAGCAAAGGAGCAGATGTTAACTTTGTAAACAAGAAACGAAACACATGTCTTCATAGGGCATCTACTATGGGTCATCATAAAGTTGTAGAATTCCTATTGAATACCGATATGATTGATAAAAGTACAATCCTGCATTAAAAAATGGGCATATTAAAGTAGTCGCAATTTCAAAGAAGTTCATGTATAACCCGAATTCGATACACTGAATAACCAGTCATAAACTACTTTCTTTGAAATTTTTTACTCACCAAATTCAATTGAAAAATATAAAAATGTTGGGCAAACTTACACTTCTCTCGTCAATGTATACTGAAGCCTTTCCTATTACTGAATATACTGTTGGTTCTGTTGTTAAGATTGTTAGCAATCCTTTTCCTTTTAATAACAGGTTTTGGGTTCATGATTGTTCATTTAGTTCTTTGACATCTTATGAAGGGGGAGCAATTATGATTGCAAACGTTTTTTCTCAATTGTTGGTATCTGATTGTGTTTTTTATGCAATATCTATAACTGGATCAAGTGGTTATAATCCAGCATATGGATATTATACCTCTGGGAATACATATTATGCTCATGGTGCTTGTATTGGGTATTATAATCCAACATATTCTGTTGATTACCCCGTTATTAAGAGAATTTGTGCATACAGGTGTAATGCGAGAGTGACAGATGGATGGTCAGCATCTGGCTATAATTTTTATTCTTATGGTCATTTTTGTTTTATTCAAGTTCATTCATCATCAAAAATCGATGTAAACGAGACATCAATCCTTGAGTGCTCTACATCCAAAACCACAGGAAGATACATATGTTACTTATACAATGGTCGAATTACTTTCAATTCAGATAATATAACCAAGTCATTCGCAAAGTCAGATGCTGGATTATACACATATGGTACTAACAATTGTTCTATTCAGTTTTGCACCTTTTTGGAAAACAGTGCAAATGAGAATAGAGTAATAACCATTAATAATAATGGTGATGCCTCTTTAACATCAAGAATTCTTTCATCGAATTTTGTTAACAACACACAACCAAGCACAACAGATGCTGTTATCTATATAAGCTGCAGTAATGTTATTTTCGACGGTTGCGTATTCCTTGTGAATGATAAAACCAAACCTTTATTCTACAAACCATCAGGCTCAACAATCATTATTAACTCCTACCTAAGTGATCATATTTGTACCGGTGTTGCTCCAATATACCACAACACACTATCTTCAAAGCCAACCCTCTCATTATCTCATTTTGGAACCGCATTCTGCGAAATACCTACTCCTGATACCAACCCTGAAGAAGTTACATACACATATGCCCTTCCTCCAACCCCACCTCAATCAATTCCTCTCACACCAACCGAGTGCCTATACAGCGATAACGGTGGAAAGCTGTTTTCCCTCGCCAACATCCTACAACTATCACTCACAGCCCAGGCAACACTCGTTTTGCTCTAGTAAATAATCGTTAAGCAAATAAAATGAGTGATGATCAGTTTGTTTTAAAAGTTTCGAGATTTTTCTCTTCAGAAAGTTGGTGGAAACCAGTTATTGGATTTTTTTCGACGAATTGCGGGAAATTTGAATCAGAAGAAAACTCTTTTGACCAATATGAGTGTTTTCATAGTTTTAAAGTTCTTATAACTGATCTGGTTGATAGTTATTTGTGTAAAACAATTAATGTTAGGCCAAATAATTTTGAAGCAATGATGATTAATATGTATGAAATTGAGAATCCTCAGATTTCAATAATAATTGATCATTTTAGGAGTTTAAATGATTTTATTGAGTTTAAACAAGAAATGGTGCAGTATAATGGGAGAATACAAGAAGAGGCAACATTAGCAATGGAGGAATTTAGAAGTCTTCCACAAGATGAAGAAATGGGTGACACTAGTTTAGCAATGAATGTCGCAGAATTTCTTGAAAAAAGCGAAGCAAAGTCTTTAGAGCAGCAAACAATTAAAATGTGCATGAAAATGAAAGAGGATTTGCACTTTGATCAGATTCCAAATTCAAATGTCAGGGTACCCTCTCCTCTCAAGTCTAATTCATCACCGATATCAAGCCCCCTAAAGTCACTGACTCCGATATCTTCTCCTCAATCACACGATTTTGAAAAGAAACCAATGCCTTTCCCTATGGGAATGGATGCAATGAGGAAATCATCAAATTCTGGTATCCCAAAGCCAACAATCATGAAGCCTACCAATGTGAAAAATGCAAAAAGGACAATTCTAGGACCTATTACCAAGTAAAGACTTATTTTTTTAATTATATCTAGGTAATGGGAACGAAGATGTATCTGTTTGCCCATTATTCCTTTGATTAGAGACCAAAGAGATCTCTCTCTTAAAGCTGGTGAATGAGATATATGCTGCAAATGACCCAACAAAGAGGCCTGCAACAATATCATCGAAATATGATTGTTTATCCCATATTCTTGAAGCCATTACAAATATGGTAAACAGAATTGGAGACGCCTTGAATACTGCAGCAAATAATGAAGAGCTCTCCCAAAGTTCTGACAATAGTAGACACAAAAACACGGATGCAGCAGCCGATTCAGATGAGTGAACCGATGGAAATGATGAGAATTGATGCAAAAGAAGCTTTTGAGGTAATACTGCATTACAGCTTGAGTATTGAACATCAGAACCACACAAATGAACAGTGTTGGGCTTGGGTCTCGAGAAAAGCCTACCCATAATTGAAGAAATCAAAATTGTCAATGATATGGAAAATATATAATAGTTGACTGCCTTAAAGACACGAATATCACCAAAGAGAACCATCCAAATTACAATAACCACCAATGAACCTATTCCAAATGTTAAAAAACACAAAGAGCCATATGACAAAGTCTCATTAGACTCTAATTCACCCGAAAACGTGGAAAAAGATGGTTTGACTGATCCAAATAATATCGAGTCACGAATTAAATACCCAGAAAAAATAAGAATGACATTGATTAATAGGTCTATCACGGAGTACTGAGAGAGAAAAGGGACAAGAGTATCACAAACCATTCAATATTGATTGATCGTTTAAAACCGATATCACAGTACTACTGTAAACAGGGTCTTTTTAGTCACTAGAAGATGACATATCTCCTATAGGCATAACGAACCCAAACGCGAAGTTATTTGTCATAGGTATATATAATGATTCTTTTTCAGCGGGTTCCTCGTTATTCTTAAAAAGTTCCATTGGGGGTACATAATTGGATAGGAGGAGTGCTTCTTCTGGGTGTATTTGAGTTTGTATTGGAGGCGGTGATAAGTTTGGCGGGCTGTTCTCTATTGTCTCAACAAATGTGATATTTTGTTTTTGAGATGGGACTTTCTTTGGTGTTTCAAGAATGCTGTTTGGGGGTGGGAGCGACATCGATTTGGTTTCTGGTTCAAGTTTTGGTTTCATTCTGTGAAGTCCGAATGAGGGTATTGATGGCGGGACGGTGTTTGAAAATTTGGGGAGCGGATTTAACTCAGGAAGCGGGCCGTGAAGGAAAGGAAAGATATTAAGGGACTCATATACATTTAATCTTGTGAATTCTTCAGGTCTGATTGAACCACTGAGGAGCTTGTTGATGTATTTGCTAAATGATGCTTGTGTTACATTTCCTTCCGATAAAAACTCTTTGGAATGTAGAGGCATGGGTATACTACAATCTAACGTTTGCCAATTAATCGCTTTGAACATCATATTCATCATTTGAAGTATGATTCCTTTATATGAATTCGCTGATCTTGATGAGACAATAATCACGAAAACAACAAACACTCCAGTTTGGGAATTGGATTTAGATGTTAAAAATGCATCGAAACCGTTTAGCAACCTATCTTTCATCATTTTTAGGAAAAAATATAGAATATCAAACATGTTATTAATAGGACTAAACTTTCTAGAAATTTCCAAGGCCGTATCAGCCAGAAAAGAATTCGCCAACATGTCTGATAACTTGCGAATTACAAATGGAACAAAGAAAATGTTTTTGTTTTCCAAAAGCATCCTTGCAACATAAGAAAATGCTGATGACGCGCTGTTTTCAATCACTAAAAACAATGAAATCTTAATATAATCGAAAATAATAAGTGATTCAGATACTTGTAATTTTGGCAGAGCTTCGAAAACTTGTTTATAAAAAGTTTCATCCTCTTTATATTCTAAAACGCACTTGGCAACATATTTCAATTGTGAGGATTGAATTCTATCTTTAAAAAGTGATAGAAAAACAGGATTAAACTGATATTTAACCAAATCAGCCGCAACCATGCTGTATAACCCATCTAAAATCCCATTATAAACCTTATTACATTCTTCTATAACATAAACAAATAGAGATGAATTATCATTATACTGTGCAATATCTCCCAAATCGATGACATTTCTCATTATATGAGATACTAATGATGAAAAAAGGAGAGAATCAGTTGATACATTCCCTTTTGCTATTTGGTAGAACAATGACAAAAGGTCGTTTCCATTAAGTGGAGGACAATAAGGAGACATTAATAATGATCCTACCAGATTAATCAATGTTTTATCCTCCAAATAACACGAAACTATTTGTTGGCTTACTTCGATTGGGTTTCTTCTTAGCAAAAATGGAATTATCTGATGAATATCATCCTTTTTTGAAAGATTCAAACATTCTTTAACTACAGATGAAAACTTTTTAGCCGATATCATACTAACATAGTCATATAAAAAGACAGATGGATCAGTGCAACAATTTGAAATTTTGATAATTGATTTAAGGCTGCTTTTTGGCGATATTTTCCATAACATTGGTGTTAAAAATGGAAGGATAATGGAAATTCCTGGTGAAACAGAAAGAATATTTGGCAATAACTCGAAAAATTGCTTCCTTATTTTTATATCAAGAGTAACCGGGATTCCTTTCTGTGAAATAGAATATTTTTTCGATAAATAAGATAAAGCATGGCTTGAAGCTATTGATTGGCTTAATACTGATACAATAATGGAAATCATCAATGTCTCATTATCATTTTTAGATGATGAGTATAATGTTTTTAAGGAATTGGCTAAATCAGAGTCTTTCTTCTCAACAATCATGCTCAAAATAGCTGATCCTTGAGGAGATAAAGCAAATTTATCCATGAAGAAATGTGACTCCAAAGACATTATTGAGGATTTGCTCATGCGCGACATCAAAAGTATTTCCTCGCAGCTACTTTGCTACAGGCGGAGCTGAAGGAACTGTACACATTTTTTCACATAATGGATAAAACGAGTTATTTTCAAGTTCTTTTAGTTTAATAATATATTGGTTAAAGTGTATAAAACAGCTGTATAAGGCCTTATTGA
>Ga0074193_1000197_pt1 | contig 110746 bp, 106 predicted proteins | sample EPASupsiteHSE605_FD_64523 | JGI IMG/M metagenome (GOLD analysis project Ga0074193, IMG submission 64523) | Bioremediated contaminated groundwater from EPA Superfund site, New Mexico - Sample HSE6-05 | ecosystem: Environmental > Aquatic > Deep subsurface > Groundwater > Contaminated ... | reverse complement strand
ACTCTCTTAGTGAAAGTTCTGGTGAAAGTCGGGGCAAATAAAGAAGGAATCCCAAAGAATTCCTTGTAGTTAGTTTGGAGCGGGAAACGGGATTCGAACCCGCGACCTTCAGCTTGGGAAGCTGACACTCTACCACTGAGTTATTCCCGCTAAATCGAGTGCTATATTTAGCCTATCGGCGCCTCTTTTGTCAACAGGTTTTTCGTGAGAAAGGCCTCTGCTTCTGCCTTGGTGCTTGCCATGCCGGTGCTTTCCGCTTCCCGCAAACGTTCCATTGCCTCTCCAACTGCCGGTCCCGGCTTGCAACCGAGGAGGCGCATTACTTCCGAACCCGAGAGGAGCAGGTCTGCCCCTTCCGCCACATAACCGCTGAAGTAGTAGGTGATGAGCCTGGCGCAGAGCTCAATTGCAGCCGCCCCGCCGGCCAGGGCGATAATTATGAGCCCGGGGCCGGCCGGTTCGAAATCTCTGAAAAAGCGGTACATGGCCCGGTCGGTGAGCTTTTCCGCGGTCATGGCGGCCAGGGGGGCGCCATCGCTTGCCGAGATGCGGAGGATGCGGCGCGACCGGTTGCCCAGCCGCAGCTTTCCGGCAATGACCTCCAGCGCCCCCGGAGCAGCCTTGCTGTCGATCAATGCTGCCAGCTTGACGAGGGACAGGATGCTGATCCCCGCTTCCACCTCACGACGGAGATGCTGCAAGAGCCGTTCATTTTCAGCGGGGAAATAATCGGCCGATTCCGCAATGATCCGCTCAACCCGTCCGGCGACGGCGATGCGGCGGTCAACGGAAGATCGGCGCTCTTCAGCTGTCGGCAGACTGCCCGCGCTGAACAGGACAAGGGGGACAATCCGCCCCAGGAGGCCGGAGTCGAGGAGCGCGTTCAGCGATGCCTCGATTCCGGGCGCAGCCAGGATCTGGAACAGTTCGTCCCTGACCCGTTCACCTGCCACCCGTTCCAGGAGGGCCGATTCCCTGGCGATGGTCTGCCGGGATGCGTCGTCGATGGCAAAGCCGAGAGTTGCCGCAAAGCGGACGGCGCGCAGGAGGCGCAGGGGATCGTCGCTGAAAGATGTCGGGGAACAGGCGCGGATGATGCCTTTCTGCAGATCGGAAAAGCCGCCGGTCGGATCGATGAGAGCATACCTGTCTCCCGCAAGAGGCAACGCCAGCGCATTGATGGTAAAATCGCGCTGCGACAGGTCTTCTTCGATGGTTTCCCCCCGCTGCGGGGCGAAATCGAACGTAAGGACACCGTCCCCGCCTTTCCTCACCACCCGCCCCTGAAGCCTTTCCTCATCCAGCCAGAAAAAACTCCCGCCGATGCTTCGGGCAAAACGCCGAGGCAGCTCCGCACATGCTCCGGTCAGGGCAAAATCGAGGTCCTTCAGCCTTCTTCCGAGGAGAAGATCACGCACCCCTCCTCCGACCAGGTAAGCCTTTACGGCAAAGTCTCCGGCCAATCCGCCGATTATCCGCACGTTTTCATCTGCGGCTATTTTCACCAGGTCGGTTATCATATTGCCTTAAGTTTACCGAAGCAGGTGTCCCTCGGCAACAAAAAAGCCCGCTCATGGCGGGCTTTTTCAAGGGGATATAACGGCAACAACTTTGAACTAGCGATCGTTTCCCTTCGACAACGCGGCCAGCATCTTTTCAGCCACATCCTTGCTGCTTACCTTGTAGGTACCTGCCTCGATCTTCGATTTCACTTCGTTAACCTTATCGACCCTGAAATCGGCGGGGTCCTTCAGGGTGTTGCTGGTTTTGTTGAAACGCTCGGCGCTCGGGGATAGGTCCACCTTGTCGCCGCTTTTAACGGATTTCGACGCGGCTTCGGCCCCCTTGGCGCCCCCTTCGGCTGCTTGTTGCTCTACCCTCTGGTTCCTGAAAAGTTCCACAACCACTGACTGGCTATTATCGTCTATTTTCATTTGAATATCCTCCAACAAAAATACAATCTGATTTCATATCGGCACCGACAGAAAAAACTTTAGGAAAAAAATCGCATCGGAAGAATTTTTTTCAAATGGGGAGTTCCAGCAACCCGGGAAGCGCGGTTATCCGGTAGTCCGCCCCGGCGATTTCTCCCTCATCTCCATAACCGTAACTGCATCCGACCGTCGTTACCCCGGCACTTCTGCCGGCGGCGATATCGTTGATGCTGTCTCCCACCATCAAGGCCTCGTCGGCCGGGACGCTGAAATCGGCCAGCAGCTTCAGAACCGGGGCAGGCGAAGGCTTGCGAAACGGCAGCGAATCTGCGCCGAGTACAGCTGCGAAATATCCGTCCGCACCGAGTATGGCCAGGAGCTTTTGACAGAGGGCAACGTTTTTGTTGGAAATGACGGCCAGCAGTTTTCCCCGTTTCTTCAGCTCGTCGAGGACGTCCTTTACCCCCGGATAGAGTCTGGTTTTATCGGCGATATGCGTCTCATTGTAGGCGAGAAAGATTTTCAGGCCCTCTTCGATTTCCCCCTCCGGAGCCCCCGGCAATGCGCGTTCGACCAGCTTCCGCGCACCCTCGCCGACCAGCTTCCGCACTTGCTCCGCGGTTAAATCCGCCATGTCGAAATGACGGCGCATCTGGTTGGTCGCATCGGTCAGGTCAGCCAGGGAATCGGACAGGGTCCCGTCCAGGTCGAAAATGATCAACTTGATTTTCTGCATGCAAAACCTTCAGCCTTTCTCAAATATGAAAAAGGGGCGCATGCAGCGCCCCTTCGGTCATTCCCACTCTATGGTCGCGGGCGGTTTCTGGCTGATATCGTAGACGACCCGGTTGACCCCTTTGACCTCGTTGATGATCCGCGAGGAAATGCTTCCCAACAACTCGTAAGGCAATTTTACCCAGTCGGCGGTCATGCCGTCGAGGGAATTGACCGCCCTTAAAGCCACGGTGTATTCGTAGGTTCGGGCATCGCCCATGACGCCGACGGTCTTCACCGGCAACAGCACGGCGAAGGATTGCCAGATTTCCCGGTAGAGCCCTGCTTTTCTGATCTCGTCGATGACGATGGCATCCGCCTCGCGCAGGATGTCGAGCTTCTCTTTGGAAAGTTCGCCGATGCAGCGGATGGCCAAGCCCGGGCCGGGAAACGGCTGGCGGTAAATGACCTCGTCCGGCATCCCCAGTTCCTTGCCCAGGAGGCGAACTTCGTCTTTGAACAGTTCACGGACCGGCTCCAGGAGTTTCAGATTCATCTTCTCCGGCAAACCGCCCACGTTGTGATGGCTCTTGATGACCGCCGACGGCCCCTTGGTGGAGACCGATTCGATGACGTCGGGATATAGGGTCCCCTGGGCCAGGTAGTCGACCTTGCCGATCTTTTTCGCCTCTTCTTCGAACAGGTAGATGAATTCGTTGCCGATGATCTTCCGTTTCGTTTCCGGGTCGGAAATGCCATTCAGTTTTTCCAGGAAACGGTCGCTGGCGTCCACGTAATCAAGGTTGATGCGGAAATGCTTGCTGAACAGGTTGACGACCTTCTCAGCTTCACCCTTGCGGAGCAGGCCGTTGTTGACGAAGACGCACTGGAGCTGGTCGCCTATCGCCTTGTGGATAAGGACCGCCACGACCGAAGAATCGACACCGCCGGAAAGAGCGCAGAGAACCCTGCCGGTGCCCACCTTGCGGCGGATGGACTCGATCTCGGTTTCGATGAAGTTGGCCATGGTCCAGGTGGGCTGACAACCGCAGATATTGAAGAGGAAGTTGCCGAACATCTCGTCGCCGCGCGGGGTGTGCACCACTTCCGGGTGGAACTGGACGCCGTAGAAATGCCGCTTCTCGTCCTTCATTGCCGCAACGGGGCAATGCTCGGTATGGGCGATCGACTGGAAACCGGCCGGCATCTCCTCGATCCGGTCGCCGTGGGACATCCAGACATCCGCAGCGCTGTCGAAACCGGCGAACAAATCGCTCACGTCGTCAAGCCGCAAGGAGGAACCGCCGAATTCGCGCTTGTCAGAACGCTCGACCTTTCCCCCGAGCTGCTGGGTCATCAGCTGCATGCCGTAGCAGATGCCCAGCACGGGAAGCCCCAGGTCAAACACGCCGAGATCGGAATGGGGCGCGTCCTTGTCGTAAACACTGGAAGGACCGCCGGAAAGAATGATCCCCTTCGGGGCGAACTCCTTGATTTTCTCGAAACTCATGGAGTAGGGATGGATTTCGCAGTAAACGCTCTGCTCCCTGACCCGCCGGGCAATCAACTGGGTCACCTGGGAGCCGAAATCAAGGATGAGAATTTTTTCGGAGTGTATGTCGCTAGTCATATATATCCTTTCAACCGTTTATTTCTCGATGCGGTAGTTGGGTGCCTCTTTGGTGATCATAACATCATGGACATGCGACTCTTTGAGTCCGGCGCCGGTTATCTTGAGGAAACGGCCGTTTTCCTGAAGCTCCTTGATGGTCCTGCAACCCGTATAGCCCATGCCGGCGCGCAAGCCTCCCATCAACTGGTGGACATTGGTCGATAACGGTCCGCGCAGCGGCACCATGCCCTCGATCCCCTCCGGTACCAGCTTGACATCGCTCTCCACGTCGCTCTGGAAATAACGGTCCTTGCTCCCTTCCTTCATGGCGCCGATGGACCCCATCCCCCGATAGCTCTTGTAGGCGCGTCCCTGATAGAGAATGGTGTCGCCGGGTGATTCCTCGGTACCGGCAAAGAGGGAGCCGACCATGATTACATCGGCACCGGATGCCACTGCCTTGGTAATGTCTCCGGAGAATTTTATGCCGCCGTCGGCTATCAGGGATACGCCGTATTTTCTGGCGACCTTGGCACACTCGGCTATCGCCGTGATCTGCGGCACGCCGATACCCGCAACAACCCTTGTCGTGCAGATCGAACCAGGACCGATTCCGACCTTGATGGCATCTACGCCGGCCTTGATGAGCGCTTCCGCGGCATCGGCGGTGGCGATGTTGCCGGCCACCAGTTCAACGCCTGGGAAATTCTGCTTGGCGAGCCTGACCGCATCGATGACCCCTTGCGAGTGGCCGTGGGCGGTGTCGATCACGATCACGTCAACCCCGGCTTTCATCAGGGCGTCAATGCGGGCTTCCATATCGGCAGTCGGTCCTACCGCGCCGCCGACCCGTAAACGGCCGAAGCTGTCCTTGCAGGCGTTGGGATATTTCCTGATCTTCTCGATATCCTTGATGGTAATGAGCCCCTTCAGGTTTTTATCGCTGTCGACAACCAGCAGCTTTTCGACGCGGGTATGCTTCAGATGTTCCTTGGCCTGCTCCAGGGTTGTCCCTACCGGCACGGTGACCAGATTACGCTTGGTCATCCGCTCGGAAATGAGGAGATCCAGGTTGGTCTCGAAACGGAGATCGCGGTTGGTCAGTATCCCCACGAGCTTGCCGTTGCTCTTGGTTATGGGGACCCCCGAAATCCGGTACTTGGCCATGATCTCCAGGGCTTCGCGGATCTTCTGGTGCGGGCGCATGGTGATCGGATCGACGATCATTCCCGATTCGCTTTTCTTTACCTTGTCCACTTCCATTGCCTGATCCGCTATGGAAAAGTTTTTATGGATAAAACCGATCCCCCCCTCCCTCGCCATGCTGATGGCGGCACGGGCTTCGGTAACTGTATCCATGGCAGCGCTGACAAGGGGGATATTCAAGAGGATATTGCGGGAAAGATGGGTCGAAAGGTCAACATCGCGGGGCAGTATCTGGGAATGGGCAGGAAGAAGCAGAACGTCGTCGAAGGTCAGACCTTCGGGGATGCTGTTGTCTAACATTACAAACTCCTTTGCTTGATAATCGCAAAATATTTAACCTGACAAGCTAGTACAGGCAGTCGCCCAAGTCAAGTTAAAAGGGGTTAAATCCGCATACATTCTTACCCTTCTTCCGTCTCTCAGCTCGGGATAAATGTCTGTTTATCCGTTATTCGCGCCAGAGTCGCGACAATCAGCCTGACGGCGTTTTCCAGATCGGCCAAAGAAAGTACCTCCACAGGAGTATGCATGTAGCGGAGGGGTATTTTCACCAGGGCCGTGGCAACACCGCCGCGGGATATCTGCATGACGTTGGCATCAGTGCCGGTCGCCCTTGGGATGCCGGTAAACTGCACCGGTATGTTCTCGCGCGCCGCCGTATCGGCAAGAAGCTCGAACAGGACAGGGTTTATGTTCGCCCCCCGCGGCAGAATCGGTCCCTTGCCGATCCCCACTTCGCCGTTGTGCTTTTTATCCACGTCCGGCTGGTCAGTGGAAAAATCGACTTCGACACAGATGCCGATATCAGGGTTCACCGTATAGCTGCTCGTTGTTCCTCCTCGCAGCCCCACTTCCTCCTGCACCGACGACACCCCGAAGAGATCGACCGGCAGTTTTGCGCTTAATGCCGCCACCTGCCGCAGCACCTCCGCAACGACAAAACTCCCCGCCTTGTCGTCGAAACCGCGGGAAGTGACCCGGTCGCCATGAAGCTTTTCCAGGCCGACGGCAAAGGTCACCGGGTCGCCGACCCGGACCAGCGTCTCCGCCTCTTTCCTGCTTGCAGCGCCGATATCTATATACTGGGCATCGAGCTTCACCACGGTATCCCGCTCCTTGGTCTCCATCAGATGGATCGGCTTCTTGCCGATGACGCCCGGAACGACCCCCTTGCTGCCATGGACATGCACCCGCTGACCAGGGGTCAGATGGGGGTCAACCCCACCGATGGCGCCGAAATGAAGAAAGCCGTTGTCGTCAAGATACTTGACCTGAAAACCTATTTCATCGGAGTGGCCGACCAGCATGACCCGCGGCCGCTCCTCGCCGATGCCCTCGATGGCGCCGAAGACATTGCCCATGACATCGGTACTGACCCGGGCAAAAGGGGCGATGTAGGCGCGGAATACCCGCTGGGCCGGTTGCTCGTATCCTGACGGACTGGGTGCCTCCAGCAGGTTCTGTAAAAATGCAAAGGATGCGTCGCGCATCAACCACCTCCATAAAATATTTGATAAACCACCGACCACCGACCACCGACCACCGACCACCGACCACCGACTGCCGACCGCCGTCTGCCGTCTGCCGTCTGCCGTCTGCCGTCTGCCGTCTGCCGTCTGCCGACCGCCGACCGCCGACCGCCTCTACATCGGATACTTCCCCATCGCAGCAGGATCGAGATTTTCCAGAAAATCCACAAAACGGCGTGCATCGGTTTCCCGGGAAAAATGCCCTTCATTCAAATCAAGCATGGGTGCCTGCTTCACAACCTCTTCATGCACCATTACCGGCAGTTTATACTTGAGGGCAGCCATCATCGCCTCGCTGACACGCACATCGACCAGATGTTTTTTGCTTTTGCCGCCGAACTTGACCGATGCGTTAAACACGCCGTCCCGCAGGCTTTCGATGGCAATCTTTTCAATCCTCATCCCCATCTGCTGCATGAGAACCGTCAGCAAGTCGCCCCGCCCGCTCTGGAAAGATATGTCCCGACTGATAAGCTCGACGGCAAGCGAGACGGATTCTTGAGTGCTGATCCAGATCGGCACCGAATTCTCACCCGCATCATCCTTCAGGATTATTACCGGCATTTGCGCGATGGCATCCAGGGCAAAACCGAATATTTTCATCTCGTGATACATATTACCTCACTGTTAAATAGTTTAAAACCACCAATAGCACTACCGGCAGAGCTCTCCCTGCAACGAATTCTGATCACCGCGGGTAATCATGACATTGACGATGCTTCCTACCAGGGAGACATCTGCTGCGAGGTTAACAACCCTGTTCCCCGAAGTCCGGCCGTAAAACTGGCCGCCCCGCCTGCTCTCCCCTTCGATGAGGACCTGCTGAACGGTGCCGACAAAGCTCTTGTTGGTTTCCAGGGTGATGCGCCGCTGAAGATCCAGCAAGCGGCTGAGACGCCCCTGCTTTTCATCCTGGCCGACTTCGTCTGCATATCCGGCCGCCTTTGTTTCCGGCCGTTTTGAATAGATGAAGGAGAACACATCGGTATACCTCACCTCCTCCATGAGCGACAGGGTTGCCTGGAAATCCTCCTCGGTTTCGCCGGGGAAACCGACGATGATGTCGCCGGTTATCTGGATCGAAGGACATGCGGCCTTCAGGCGGGCAATCGACCCGAGGTATTCCTCGCGGGTATACCCCCTGTTCATTGCCGCCAGCACCGCGTTGCTCCCCGACTGGGCAGGCAGATGAATATGTCTGCATAGTTTGGGGATTTCGGCAAAACAATCGATCAGCGGCTGAGAAAAATCCTTGGGATGGGAAGTGGTAAAGCGGATGCGCTCGATGCCCGGGATCAGCGACACCTCTCGCAACAGGGCGATAAAGCTCATCTCGCCGGAACTTTTGAGGCCGTAAGAGTTGACATTTTGACCCAGGAGGGTCACTTCCTTGACTCCTTTTCCCGCCATCCCCCTGACCTCGCCGAGGATGTCTGCCGAGCGGCGGCTGATCTCCCTTCCGCGCACATAAGGGACGATGCAGTAGGAGCAGAAATTTTCACACCCCTGCATGACGGTGACGAAGCGGGAGACCCCGTCTGTCCGTTCATCAACGGGAAAGAGATCAAGCCTGGTTTCGTTGTCGATAAAACCGACTTCCGCAAGCCGCTCCCCCTTCTCCGCCGCTCTGACCAGCTCCGGCAACAGGTGAAGATTGTGGGTTCCGAATACGATGTCCAGATGTGGGACATTTGCCAGCAGCCGTTCCCCTTCCTGCTGGGCAACACAGCCACCGACCCCGAGAATGATGCCCGGCTTTTTTCGTTTCAGCCCCTTGTACTGGACGAGGTGATTGTAGACCTTCTCTTCCGCTTTCGCTCTGACACTGCAAGTATTGAGAATTACAAGATCAGCTTGAGATGGGTCCTGGGTGGGCTGGTATCCTACCCCTTTCAGCAGCGCGGCGATTTTTTCCGAATCGCTGACATTCATCTGGCAGCCGAAAGTTTCGAGATAAAGCAGTTTTTCTCTTGTCACGTTGTTCCTTTACCGCCCTGATTTGCGTTAAATAGTACGCAATTTGTCCGCACCACGTCAACTAATTTCCTCCCTCACACGGCATCGCAACGTTACAGGTCCGACCGAATCGTTAACGTCATATAACCGGAAGCCATATAGTTATTTGGCAAAATCAGCACTGTCGTTTTACATATAATTATCTGAATATTATGATGTTATTCGAATAGGCACACATATTGCTTTATCCATATAAACAGGACACGATATATTCTTGACAACGTTACCAGTCCGCAAATATAGTGCGCCCTAATTAATAAGACTCTAATCATAGATTCCCACATAAAAGGAGGTGATTGCCAGTTCTCACGTTCATAGGCTATCGGCCGATAACAACAAATTCCCAGTAAAGAGTAGTGCAGTTGTTGTAAAAAAATAGAAAAGGAGAAAACATGAAAAGCATCTCGAAGAAAGTCCTGTCAGGCACCCTGCTGCTCGCACTCTCCATGCCGCTCACAGCACTGGCCGCAGACCAGGACCTGCAACAGAAAGTCGACTCGATGTCCAAGGAACTGGAAACCCTGAAACAGCAGGTGAAAAGGACCGAGGACAAATCCCTCGGCAAATGGTTGACCATAGGCGGCGATTACCGGTTCAGGATTGACTCTTTGCAGGGAAAAACCAAAGCATTCACCGATGTGAACAGAACCTTTTCCTTTGCCCAGCAGCAAATGAATAACGGCTTTTTGTCAGATCCCGTTAATTTTGGCCCGTCAGTACTTGCATTTTCCAACTTTGCCGCCGGCATGAATCAGGTAAGGACTTTCAATGGAGCGAATGCGTTTCTTGGTAATCCAGCCAACCAGGCGATGCTTGGGCAGCTTCAGAACTTTGCACAAATGGTCCCTGCTCAAACCGTCAAGAATGACACCCTCTACACCAATCGCCTCGGCCTCGATCTCCACGCCAAGGCCACCAAGGATGTAACCGTCAATGTCCGGCTCGTTGCCTACAAGACCTTCGGCTCACTGGACGACAGCGCAGTGACCGGCAGCGGCGGCACCCCCTTCTTTGCAGACCGGGTCGGCGTATTTGACGGCACCATCGGGCACATTCCCTCCAGCGACTTCCTCGGCGTTGACCGCGCCTATGCCACCTGGTCCAACATCGCCGAGCAGCCTGTATGGTTCTCGGTTGGCCGCCGCCCCTCCACCAACGGCGTACCCAGCCATCTGCGGATGAACAATGAAAAACCGGGGAACGGCGGCACCCCTGCCCTGCTCGTGGACTATGCCTTTGACGGCATGACACTCGGCTGGGCCCCGGACTTCGACATGCTCCCCGGCGCCTATGCCAAGGTCTGCTACGGCCGCGGCTTTGAAGCCGGAGTTGACACGCCGAACAGTTCCGGCAATACCCTTCGTGATACCGACATGCTTGGCGTGGCGGTCATCCCTTACGACACTGACCCGCTGCGCATCAGTTTCCAATGGAACCGCGGTTTCAACATCTTCGACTTCCCGGTCATGAACAACACCGCCTTCGGCGACACCGCCCCGGCAGTGGAACTCGGTTCCATAGACTGGTACGAACTGGGCGCCCTCAGCACCCAGAAAAACATTGGCCCAGGCACTCTCAACCTGTTTGGTTCTTTCGGCCTGAGCGTCACCCATCCAAACGACAATGTATCCGCCAATGCCGGTTTTCAGGGACTCTTGACCGGCCAGTTCTTCAACCCCGAGGCGCCAACCGACAAGACCGGCTGGGCCGCCTATGTGGGCGCACGTTACGACTACACCCCGACCCGCACAAAACTCGGTTTCGAGTACAACCACGGCTCCAAGAATTGGATCACCTTTGCACCGGCAGCAGACGATATATGGACAAGCAAAGTCGGAACAAGAGGTAATGTCTACGAAGGATACGTGATCCAGGAGCTGAATCTGCAGCCTGTTTCTTCCTATCTCAGCAAGACGTTTTTCCGCCTCGGCTACCAGTACTATGACTTCGAGTATACCGGCAGCAACAACTGGGTAGGCGCTCCGCAGAAGATCGCCGATTTGCAAGCATCCAGCATGCAACTGCTGGCACCGCTGAAAAGCGCCCAGGACATCTATTTCACCTTCGAGGTTAAATTTTAATATTGATATATATTGTAAATTATATTATTGTGGTTTTATTGAGCGAGGGAGTAGCGCCCCTCGCTTTCTCACGATATAATTTAAGGTATTACGGCGTGGCGCCGAATATATAAAATGAATCACGGTTCAACAATCACAACAAGAAAAAGGAGCAGCAGATGAAAAAGTTGGTTTCACTCATGTTACTGTTCGCCATCGTCGGTCTTGCCAGCCTGTCATTCACCTCTGTCGCCAGCGCAGAAGAAGTGAAGATGGTCGGCGTCATCACCAAAATCGAGATAGCGGGCAAGGACGCAAAAACAGCCACAGCAACATTAAAGGACAACAAGACGGGAAATCTGGTCGTGATTACCGTTAACGATGATCTGACACTGGACAAATTCAAGGATCACCGCATTGTCGAAGGTGATGAAATCCGCTGTAAATACGAGACGGAAAACGGCAAAAACATCAGCAAACTTTTCAGAAAAACCGCAGGGTGTTAAGCGAATAGTTTGTTCTCTTTCAATACTATAAATTAAATCGCTGTAGTTCAAATAATTGCAGCGTTTTTCTTTAACAGGCAAATCATTTTATTTATATATTCATATATTACCATGCAATTAAAACCACTTCAAACGAGGTCACCCATGAAATTTCACGGATTTGTCACGACATTTATGGTAGCCTGCCTTGCCTCTGCCCCGGCGATGGCCAAGGACCATCCGGGCAAGGAAGCTATCGAGAAAAACGGCTACAAGGGGCCTGCTACTTGCGAAGAATGTCATCCCGGCACGGCCAAAGGCTTCCTGGAAAGCGTCCACTGGAAACATGCATCAAAGGTAAGCAATGTCGAGGGATTAGACCCCAAAAAAGAATACGGTATGAAAAACCGGATCTATACCATGTGCAACGGTAATGATATCGTCAACAACCTGAAAGAGATCCCGAAGAGCCCGGAAACGGGCAAGACCAAGTTCACCGGATGCAACACCTGTCATCCTGGCAACCATCTGAGCGATGTGGGGAGCACCGGCGAAGCCGCGGAAAACGCCATCGATTGCCTGGTCTGCCACTCCACCGACTATGATTTCAGGAAACGAAAGCCTTACAAGGACGAAAAGGGGCAGATCGTCATGGGCCAGGACAGAAGCACAAAGGCCGCCCTGGCGATCAGCAAGCCTACGGTTAAAAACTGCATGGTCTGCCATGAAGCTGCCGGCGGGGGCGTGCTCGTCAAAAGAGGGTTTGCCTTCACTGCGGAGACCGATGCCCATGCAGCCAAGGGAATGGTCTGCGTGGACTGCCACACAGCCAAAAACCACAAAATCCCCACAGGTTATGACCCTAACAACTGGGCAAACGATGGTGTGCGTATTTCCTGCGCCGACACGGCGTGTCATGGCAATAAGCCCCACAAGGATGCTGACCTGAATCGCCATACGGCAAGAATCGCCTGCCAGACCTGCCACATTCCCAGGACTGGCGGCGCCTTTGCCAAGGACTTCACCAAGTGGGAACAGAGCCCTGACAAGTTTTATGAGCCGACAACCCTGAAGAAAGAAGCCAATGAAACCGTGCCGGTCTATGCCTGGTACAATAATACGGTAAAAAACACCCCGACCTTCATCGGCCCGAAAGGGAACAGAAAAGACAAGACCAGCAAGATCTATCCGTTCAAGATCTTCCAGGGCAAGGCATTCTTCGACAAAAAGACCGGCAAGCTCATGTCCATGGATTTCGCCCCGCCCATGGCAACCGGCGATACGCTGGCAGGCGTGGCATCGGCTGCCAAGACCTTGGGGATCAAGAACTATACACCTGTTCCTGGATGGCAAACCATCTATTTCGGCAGCAATCACCTGGTCACCAAGAGCAAGGCGTTTTCCTGCGCAAACTGCCACGCACCCAACGGAGTTCTTAATTTCAAAGATCTCGGTTATAGCGAAAAGGAAATCCTGCGGCTGACCAGCCCCGCGATTTATATGGAAAGCATGGTCAAAAAACAGAAAGAAGAGTGGTAATAAATCTTCACCGACTTAAACACAACCCCTCCCCAACCTTCGTTGGATGCAATTCGGGCGGCCAGATCGGCCGCCCATTTTTTACATTGGAATTTGATTTTCCCTTGACAGCAGTTTCCTCCAAGTGGTATAAATTTAACTTTCGAAAATTATCCAACAATTTTAAAATACATCGGAGGTGTAGTTTGGCAAATCATAAATCGGCACTCAAGAGAATCAAGCAGACAGAAAAAAGAACAGAAAGAAACCGACATGTCCGCTCAACCCTGCGGACTTTCATAAAGCGTGTTCGTGAGGCAGCAGCGGCAAAGGATGCAACCCTTGCCAAAGAGGCACTGGCAGCAGCTATTCCCGTTATCGACACTGCTGCTTCCAAGGGAGTCATCCACTCCTCCAATGCCTCACGCAATATCTCAAGGCTCACCAAACTGGTCAACACTCTGGGCTAGTAACGACTGGCAGCAACAGTCACCATCTGAAAATTAAAAGGGATTCCGTGTCACGGAATCCCTTTTCTTCATCCTTCATCCTTCACTCTTCTTACCTCTTGCCGCACACTTCCATGGTCAAACGCTCCAAGAGGGCAGCAGGTTTCCCCCCGCCCGTCTTTAGCGCCAGGTCCAGATCGAATAACCGTTCAAAAACCCCCTTGAGTTCGGTGGTACGATAATTCCGTGCCTGTTCGATCACTTTTTTCAGGAAATAAGGATTGATACCGGCAACCTTGCCGATTTCATTGGTGGGAATCTTGCGATCCAACAACTCCCTCACCCGCCAGAGCTGGCGAAAATGGCGGGACAGCATTGCCAGCACCAGCAGAGGGGCTTCGCCGTCGCGCAGAATGGTATAGAGAGTGCGCAATGCCTTGCTGAGGTTCTTTTCTCCAAAGGCGTCGGCCAACTCGAAAACAGTGTCGACCTTGGTATCGGATACGATCTCCTTTACATCGCCGACACTGATGCTTTCCCGCTTGCCGCTGTATGTTGCAACCTTCTCGATTTGCGACGCCAGTTCCTGGAGATTGTTGCCGACCATGTACGCCAGGAGGTCTGCAGCAGCGGGTTCAATCCGTTTACCGTACGCCTTTACCTCTTCACGGATAAACGGCCCTAACTGGTTCTCGTAAGGGCGCTTGAATTCCACCAGTTCACCCGTTTTTTTCATTTCCGTGAAGAATTTTTTACGCTGGTCAATCTTCTCCCCCTGAAAAATCAGGCAGGTTGATGGGGAAGGATTCTGGACATAGCCCGTCAGGACTTCGAGGGTTGCTGCGGACAATTCATGACTTTTTTTCACCAGAATAGCGCGCCGCTCGGAAAACATCGGCAAGGTTTGCGCTGCGCTGAATATTTCCTCCCCCTTGCATTCATTGCCGTAGAACACGTTCAGGTTGAAATCACGGAAATCAGGTGATACCACCTGCTCCAGCAGTCGCTTTACCCCCCTTTCGATCAGGTAAGGTTCATCGCCATACATGTAGTAAAGGGGACCGATGTCCCCTTTTTCCAGAGCCCTGGCAAACTCTTCCGGCTTCATAAAATAGTACCCCTAACCCCGATGAACGGGATAAGTGCGTTAACGAAGTTATTTCCTGCCGGAAAAACGCAGAAAATAACTTCTAACTTACTAAAAGTCTTCCTGTGTCTTATCGTGGATCTGTTCCGCCAGCCGACGGCATATCTCCCTGACAGCGGCATCTTCGCTGTTTTGCTGTAAGGCAAGGTTCGAGTTTGCCGGATAGTCCTGACTCCCGGAGAGCTCCCCCTTCCAGAGAACCTTCCCGCTCTGCCTGTCGGACAAGGTCGCAACGACCTTGATGGTCAAACGGTACTCCCTTATCTTGTCGGCGGCAGTATATGAAACAGGGGTAACCGCATAGGAAAGAACCGCGCCGCTCAGGACAAGCCGAGCAGCGGCTTCGTCCACGGCCTTCCCCCCGCTGCGCCTGGCGAACTCGTCGACCAGGTTTGAAGTAAGGACGGTTTCAACTCCGGGACGGTAACTCTTGTTGGCAAAGACAGGAATATGAACCCCGTCCTTCCCCCCGACAGGCGAACCAGCCACACTTCCGACATGGTGATAACCGCAACCGTTCAGAGCAATACCGACAATCATCAAAAGACAGAAGGCAAAAAACCTGTTCAAACCAGTAGTCCTCTTATTCACTTACCCAACAACGATGTTAACCAGCTTGCCGGGAACATAGACAATCTTCTTTACGCTCTTCCCTTCAATAAACGGCTTCACCCGCTCGTCGGCAAGGGCGGCGCCTTTTACGTCATCTTCCGAAGCGGTAACGGCAACGGTCAGCTTCCCGCGCAGCTTGCCATTAACCTGAACAACGACCAGCAGCTCTTCATCAATTGCCGCAGCTGAATCAAATGTCGGCCAGCCTGCCTGCTCCAGGCTTTTATTGTTACCAAGCTGGGCCCACAGCTCTTCGGTGAAATGGGGAACAAAGGGGGCAAGCAGCATCACTACCGATTCGATTGCCTCCTTGAGCACCGGTGCATTTTGCGGACTGTTTTTCGGCTCAAACGACTGGATGGTGTTGACCAGCTCCATTGTGGCAGCTATGGCCGTGTTGAAGTGGAACCGTTCCTCGATATCCTCCGTCACCTTCCTGATGGTCTTGTGCACCTGGCGGCGCAACCCCTTCCCTTCGCTGGTTAACCCGGCAGGATCGAGAGATCCCGCACCACCGATGATGGGCAGGGTATCGTAGACCAGTTTCCAGACACGGTTGAGAAAACGGAAACTGCCGTCAACCCCCTGATCGCTCCAGTCCAGGTCCTTTTCCGGCGGCGCAGCAAAGAGAGAGAAGAGTCGGGCCGTGTCAGCACCGTATTTATCGATAAGGGCGTTGGGGTCGACCACATTCCCCTTCGACTTGCTCATCTTCGCCCCATCCTTGATCACCATCCCCTGGGTGAGAAGGTTGGTGAACGGCTCGTCGATGTCGCAATAGCCCAGATCGCGCAATACCTTGGTGAAGAAGCGCGCATAGAGCAGGTGCATGACCGCATGCTCGATTCCGCCGATATACTGGTCCACCGACATCCAGTATTCGGTCTTCTCCTTGTCCAGCGGCCCGGAAACAAAGTCGGGGCAGCAGTAACGGAGGAAATACCATGAGGATTCCACAAAGGTGTCCATGGTGTCGGTCTCCCTGCGGGCGGCTTCGCCACACTGGGGACAGGTCGTATTGACGAAGGAATCCACCTTATCCAGTGGATTACCCCCCTCACCGGTAAACGTGGCGTCCATGGGAAGAACCACCGGCAGATCCGTTTCGGGCACGGGCACCGCTCCGCAAAGGTCGCAGTAAATCATGGGAATAGGGTTCCCCCAGTAGCGTTGCCGTGAAATCCCCCAGTCACGCAGACGGTAATTGACCGTCTTCTTGCCGATGCCCTCCTTCTCCAGATAATCGGCAATCTGCTCTTTGGCCGCGCCGCTTTTCAGGCCGTCAAACCTGCCGGAGTTGACCATGATCCCTTCAGCAGTGAAAGCTTCCGCCATCGTCTGCGGGTCCAATGCTTCCCCTTCCGGCTGGATCACCACACCCATGGGGATATCGTATTTCCGCGCGAACTCGAAATCGCGCTGGTCATGGGTCGGTACCGCCATAACCGCCCCGGTGCCGTAGTCGGTGAGGACAAAATTGGCGAGATAGACCGGCATCCGTCGGTTAGTGACCGGATTTATGCAGTACGAACCGGTAAACACCCCCTCCTTTTCAAAGTCTTCGGCAGTGCGCCGGATACGATCGGTCTTCTTGACCTTCTCGATAAAAGCCGCTACAGCTGCCATGTTTTCAGGGGTGGTCAACTCCAGTGCCATGGGATGTTCCGGCGCCAGGGACATGAATGTGGCTCCGAACAGGGTATCCTGACGGGTGGTAAAAACCTTTATCTTGTCCATTTGCCCTTCGATGGGGAAATCTATTTCGCAACCGGTGCTTCGCCCTATCCAGTTGCGCTGCATGGTCAGGACACGCTCCGGCCAACCGGGGAGCTTGTAGGTGTATTCCAGGAGTTCCTCTGCATAGTCGGTTATCCTGAATGACCACTGCTCAAGTTCCTTCTGATCCACATTACTGTCGCACCGCCAACAGCAGCCGTCTTCAACCTGTTCATTGGCCAGAACAGTTTCACATTTGGGGCACCAGTTAACGGAAGATATCTTTTTATAGGCAAGACCCTTTTTATACATCTGCAGGAAAATCAACTGCTCCCATTTGTAGTAGTCCACGTCACAGGTCGCAAGTTCCCGATCCCAATCATAGGAAAGGCCCATTTTTTTCAATTGGCCCCGCATATAAGCGATGTTTTCATAGGTCCATTTGGCAGGGTGGCTCTTGTTCTGGATCGCCGCGTTCTCTGCCGGCATGCCGAAGGCATCCCACCCCATGGGATGAAGGACATTAAAGCCTTTCATCCTCTTGAACCGGGCTATCACGTCGCCGATCGAGTAGTTGCGCACATGCCCCATGTGAATGCGCCCCGAAGGATAGGGAAACATTTCCAGAAGATAATACTTTTCCCTCGTCTTATCCTCGGTTGCCCTGAAGCTCTTATTGGCTTCCCAGAATTTCTGCCATTTCTCCTCAACCCTGCTCGGGAGATACTTTTCTTCCACATCAACCTCCTGGCCCGGTCATGCCGGGGCAATAGAACTGAAAAAAAGCATTTCAGCACGGAAACGCAGCAAACACGGTGAAAATCACAGGGTCAGGCTTATATGCTTCGATAGCGAGCGGCATTGCCTGAATCCACCGACATCCTGATTTTTCTTTGCGTTCTTTGCGGCTTTGCGTGAGTAAATGCTTTTCCACTATGATACGTTTAATAATTCGGCGGCATACCTTCCTGGAACTGGGGAATATCGCCGGAGCGGCCACCATGGCACCTGCCGCAGCTACCCTGGTCCTTGACGCTGAAGGCCATTGCAGCCCCGTGACAGGCGCCGCACGATTTACCATCGTCCATATCCTTCATCTTATACTGTTTCCTGGCGACACCCGGTGCAATGAGATTGTTGTGGCAGTCACCACAGTTGTACCCCTTCGAAATATGCAGTTTGTGACTGAACAAGACACTGCCGGTATTGGCCGGCAGTTCATATTTCACCGCCCTCGTCACGTTGTGACACTTGCTGCAACTGCCGGTAACCGCAAAGGCAGTGTTCGATTCGTGACAAGCGCCGCAGGACCGCCCCTTTTCCATGTCGGGCATGGTGTAACGCTTGTTCCCCTCACCCGGAACGAATAGCTTGGAGTGGCAATCGTTGCAGCGGTAAACACCCAGATGAAACTTGTGGCTGAAGAGCGCTCCCGATTCCTTGAACTGGATCTCTTTAACCGGATGGCACTTTTCACAATTTTCTTTTACCGTAAAAGCGGTTTTCGCGTCGTGACATGCGCCGCAGGACTTGCCACCCTCCATATCAGCCATTTTATAGCGTTTGGCTGCCACACCGGTAGTGAATATACCGTTGTGGCAGTCACCGCACTTGTACATGCCGATATGAAATTTATGGCTGAAGTAGGTGATGCCGGTTTCGGGAACTTTGAAGGCCACTTCAATGGTCGATTTATGACACTTGTCGCAATCACCCTTGACCGAGAAGCCGGTGCTCCCTTCATGGCAGGCGCCGCACGACGCCCCTTTTTCCATATCAACCATCGTACGCCGCTTATTGTCCGGTCCGGCAACAAACAGTTTGCTATGGCAGTCACCACACTTGTACATCTCCAGGTGCTTTGTGTGACTGAAACGGGCGTCATCCGTAAAAGTGATATCCTTGACAGGGTGGCACTTGCCACAATTGGCTGCCACGCTGAAAGCTGTCTTCCCCTCATGGCAGGCACCGCAGGATTTACCCTTTTCCATCTCGGCCATGGAAAAGCTCTTTCTCGCCACCCCCGTGGTAAAAACCTTGTTGTGACAGTCATCACACTTGAACATGCTCAGGTGCAGCGAATGGCTGAAGTTCACCGGACCGATATCGGGTATGGTGAAGGTGATATCCTTCGTGCTTTTATGGCATCTGTCGCAACTGCCGTTGACGGAGAAGGCAACATCACCTTCGTGACAGGCGCCGCATGATCTGAGCTTCGCCATGTCGGCCATGGTATAGCGTTTGCTGTTGACGCCACCGACAAAGAGGCCGCTGTGGCAGTCATTGCAGTTGTACATGCCAAGATGGAATTTATGACTGAAAAGCGCATCGCTTTTCTTGAAAGGGATATCCTTGGTAGTCTTGTGACATTTTGCGCAATCACCCTTGACTGAAAAACCTGTGCTGCCGTCGTGACAGCCGCCGCAAGACTTTCCTTGTTCCATTTCACGCATGGAATAACGTTTGCTGTTCGGACCGGCAACAAAAAACTTGCTATGGCAGTCCCCGCATTTATACATCTCCAGATGGAATTTATGGCTGAATAAGGCATCGGCGGTGAACGCAATGTCTTTTACGGCATGGCATTTGGTGCAGTTTTCCTTAACCGTGAAAGCCGTTTTCCCATCATGGCAGGCACCGCACGACACACCACCAGCCATCTGCGCCATGGAGACGTGGGGGTTGCCCGGGCCGGGCTTGAACAGCTTGTTGTGACACTCGCCGCACCCGTACATACCAAGATGAAAATTATGGCTGAAGATCAATGTGCCGAAGTCGGGTATTTCGATGGGAACTTCTTTAACGATGTGACATCTTACACATTCAGTAAGGGCAAACGCCCTGGTTTTGTTATGGCAGGCACCGCACGATTTCCCCTTTTCCATTTCCGCCATGGTCACGGGCGGCACCTTCTTGGTGATGGGAAAGATGGTCTTATGGCATACGGTACAATTACTGCCCAGTTTATTCAGATGGATATCATGGTTAAACACTACCTTACCGGCGTTCTCAGTTTTAAAAGTAACTACCTTGAACTCCTTGGCAAACAACAAAACCGGAATCATAAGCAGTAACATCAACGGCAGTAAAAAGCGTTTCACAGACTTTTCCCTCTGTTTCCTGAAATTGTGATCTTTATTTCCAAGCACATGTCGGAAAGACACCATTACCCTTTGTATGCCTTGCCAGTCTCGATAATCAGGTAATCTTCAACAGTCCCTTTGCCACATCCAGTATTCTGTTCGGCTGGATAGGCTTGGTGATGTAATCGTTGGCGCCCAGAGCAAGGGCACGCTCCCGGTCCTCCTGCGCCCCCTCGGTGGTGATGACGACGATCGGCGTATCCTTGTAGTTTGCGTCATTGCGCACCAGACTTACAAGCTTTAAACCATCCATGATCGGCATGTTTATGTCGGTCAGAATGAGGTCGAATCTTTCAGCGGAAAGCTTTTTCAGCCCATCGACACCGTCATTGGCTTCCACGATCCGGATGCCTCTCAATCTTTTAAGGGCAAAAGATATGAGTTGCCTCATCGTGGGCGAGTCCTCGACTATCAGGATATTATATTGCAACATATGTTGTCCTCCGATTATTCCACGTATCTTTCATCCATTCCAGAGGTAACCCATAGGAGCGTGCAGGGACACATGCCCGATGCGGTTACTTTGTCAGGAGATCGATGAATCCCTGAATAGTTGAAAGCTTGCGTTCGGAATCATTGTAGAGCCTTGAGCTGAAAATGGCCGTAGCCGCATGTCCAGCCAACAGGGTGAACAGTTCGTAGTCGACAGCAGCAAACGTCGTTTTTTGCACCAACAGTTTGTAAATCACCAGCACGCCGATCACGTGTTCCTTGATCTTGAGCGGGATGCAGACCATGGGTTGATGGAGATCCTGAACATAAGTGCTGACGTTCTCCACAAAGTAATTCTCGCCGGTCTTGGCAACTTCGCCAATAATGCCTTTGCCAAGCTTCACATGGGGAATATTGTCCCGGAGAATGCCTTCACAGGCGACAGCCTGAATTTCATTGCTCTTTTCGTCAAGGAGCATGATTGCGAATTCTTCGGCGCCGATCAGGTTTATGATGATCTCGGTAATTATCTGCAGGACCTCTTTGAAATCGAGGGTGGAATGCAACTGGTAACTGGCAATGTAGAGGTTTGCCAGGTTGTTGTTTTCTTCCTCAATTTCTATATATCGGGCAGCAAAATCCTGATTTTCCGCCTCCACCTGCCTGATCCGCCCGAGGATCTCATCCTTTTCCCGTTCCAGCTCCTCAATTCGCTGAAACAGCTTGCGGTTTTCATCAGTCGAGGCAGGAACCCCCTCCAGGTTGGACTGAGATTCCTCCAGTTGGATAATCCGATAGCGGAGCCGTTCGTTTTCCCTCATCAACTCCTGGGTAAACTCAGCCCCTTTTTTGAAGACCTGCAAGAACTCTTCAGCCCTTCCATGAACGCCTTTATCTTCTTCCTTTGACATATTCCACTCCAGTCTCTGTTATATCAGTCCCTGTTATGTAAAATTCCGCAATGCGAAGCGATTTCATTGGCCATCCTGTCGATGGGCGCCACCTTGTCAACCAGCCCGGTGGCTATTGCCTCACGGGGCATGCCAAAAACAACCGCCGATTCTTCAGACTCAGCGAGTATCCTGGCGCCGGCAGCCTTGGCCGTCTTAACTCCGCGGCTTCCATCATTTCCCATGCCGGTAAGGACCACCGCCAGCAGGCGTGAGCCATAGATTTCAGCACAGGAAGCAAGCATGGCATCCACGGAAGGTATATATTTATCCGTCGGCGCCGGGTCGACCACCCGGACTATTACTTTCCCATCAAGAGACTGAAGCACCATATTTCGGCCCCCCGGAGCAACCAGAACCCTTCCGGGCAAAACGGCATCACCGTCTTTAGCCTCTTTGATCTCAAAACCTGATGTACGATTCAGTCTTTCGGCAAAAGCCCTGGTAAATCCCGCGGGCATGTGCTGGGAAACCACAACAGCAACCGGCAGCGGCTCTGCGAACGCGGAAAAAATGCTCTGGAGAGCCGGTGGACCTCCGGTAGAAGCTCCAATGGCGACAATATCGACTTTGGATTTGACTGTTTTTGCGGTCGGAAACAACGCCGGCTTCTTTTCCTTTTTTGCCTTTGCCTCCTGGATAAACAATGACTCCCGTCTTTTGATCCCCGCCATATTGAGGTTAAAAACACTCCGCACCTTTTTCTGGAGATCGTCCTGAATTTTCAGAAGTTCATCGGATATCGTCCTGGTCGGTTTCGCGATAAAATCAACAGCGCCCAGTTCAAGCGCCTTAAAAACCCGCTCGTCCTCACTCCCGGAACTGATCACGATAACCGGCGTAGGACAGCTGCTCATGATGATGCGCAACGTAGTAAAGCCGTCCATTCGGGGCATTTCAAGATCAAGAGTAACGAGATCGGGACTTAGATCGATAACCCGCCTGATTCCCTCCTCACCATTGGCAGCGTAGCCTACAACCTCAACCTCCGGCACCTCTTCAAGCATCTTGGTAATAGTACGTCGATTGTAAGCCGAATCGTCTATGACCACCACTCTCACCTTCTTCATGCAAAACCTCCGGATTCCGCACATTCAGGCTTGTGGTAGACCATGTCGTTTTTCAGGTGTTTGAGAGCAAAGGCAGTAGAAATATTCATCAACGATTCGGAATGGCCGAGGAGAAGATACCCCCCCTCGCGCAATGACTTGTAAAATGATTCCACAACCCTCTTCTTGGCGATCTGATCGAAATATATGATGACGTTGCGACAGAAAATCACATCCATCTTGCCGAGCAATGCAAGCCGGTTCTGATCAAATAGGTTGAGATGGCTGATAGTTACAAGCTCCCGGACTTCATCGTTTACTTTGAACATGCCTTCCTGTTCTTGAAAATATCGTTTAATATAGATTTCTTCTGTTGATCTGAATGAAGATTTGCCGTAAGCAGCCTTTCGTGCCTGTTGCAGCACCCTCTGGCTGATATCGGTACCGATGATTTCCACGCGCCAGCCTTTTATACAGCCCATTTCCAGAAGAAGCATGGCGATCGTGTACGGCTCTTCACCCGTAGAACAGCCAGCACTCCAGATCCGCAATGTGCGATCGCCCCTTTTCGCCTTTACGTTCATCAACTCGGGAATTATTTCGTCGGTAAATGCCTTCAACTGAAACGCTTCGCGGAAAAAATAGGTCTCGTTGGTGGTCAGGATATCCATTATGTCGGAGAGTTCCTGATCCCGCTTTCTGTCATATTTCAGAAAATGATAGTAATCCCTGAACGCCGGAAGTTGATGATGGGACAATCTCCGGGCAAGACGTTTTTCCAGCAGATACTTGGAGTCGTTATCAAAATATAGACCACAATGTGTATAAATGAGATCCCTGATAAGGCGAAACTCATCATCGGTCATCTGTACTTCAGGTTCTGAGCAAAACATTAGAAGAACCTATCCATTAATTCCACGATCTGCCCCTTTACCGATTCATCCGACTCGGTTTCCAGGGCCGAACGCAGATATGGCAATGCCTTCTCACCCATCCGGGCAGCCATTGCCTTAACAAAACTGCTCCTTACATCCCAGTGCGGATGGGACAGAAGTTTGTCCCGGTATGCATGAATCCACCCATCGCCATTCAGAGAAAGGATGTTGATGGCAGCCTTGACCACTTCTTCATCGTGGTTTTCAAGCGCCATTTCAACCAATGCGGTCCCCTTGTCTCCGCCGATCTGGGCAACAGTATCCAGCACGGAGATCAAAACGAGCCCTTCAGCACTCTCAAACAACTCGACAATCGCCGGCAAGGCGGCATCGTTGCGCAGATTACCAAGGCTCTTCAGTGCTGCGCACTTAACCCAGGGATCGTCATCCTTAAGCGCCAAGAGTAAAGGTTCGAGGACGTCATCCCCGCCGATATCCCCGAGAGCGCCTGCTGCAGCAATACGGACATCAGGATCCTCATCAACCAAAGCCATGACGAGGTGCCCGACGCTCGCCGCCGACTTGAGCTTGGCCAACGAACTGACCGCGGTTTTGCGTACGGATGCGTCTTCATCCTTGATAAGGAGCGAAAGTTTATCGGTGTCGGAGAGTGCCGTGCAAAGAATCGCCGCATTACGCCTTTTTTCAGAAACTTCGGAAGAGGCAAGTTTGCCGGTAATTTTTGCTACGGCTACTCTGTCCGCTTCGACAAGGCGATAAAGGGCTTCAATTGCCCCTTCACGGACATCCGGTTCACTGTCTTCGAGCAGATGGGCGATTTCGTTGATAAACACAACAAGGCCGGTCTTACCCGCAGCCTGCACCGAGGCTTTTCTCAGCCGGGCATTGGAGTCGAGCATCCCTTCGCTTAACAGGGAAACGCACCCATTGTAGCGCAATTCTCCGCATACATAAACGATGAAACAGCGTTCATCGTCATCCGCGGCAGGATATGCTTCAACCAGAGATGCAGCTCCGCCCTCCCCCATGGCCTTGAATGCCTGCAAGCAGTGCCTGCGGAGCCTGTCGTCACAGCAGCCGCGAAGCAGATGGCCAGACGCACGATCATCCCCGATGATGCCGAGAATTTTGACCAGTGACTCTCTCAAACTGCTCTCGGAAGTTTCAAACGAAGCAAGCAGACCTTCCACAAACGGAGTTCCCTTGAACCTCCAGAGCCTCTCATCCACTGCACGTTCAGCGATTTCGGAGGGGAGGCGGTCCCTGAGCGAAACAAGCCCCATCGCCGCTGCCTCACGGGCATTCTTCACCCTGTCCTTCAATCCCTCCACAAGAAGCGGCACCGCCTCCACATCGCCAATCGCACCGAGACAGTCGTATATCGCCTTTTTCAGGAGATTTTCCTTGGCAAGCGGTACAATCGCGGCCATAGGCACCGGTTTACCGATTTTGCCGATGGCCTCGAGAATGGTGAACCTCAGCCAAACGTCATTTTTTGCCAAGGCCTGCAAAAGAGCCGGTATCGCCTGCGCATCCCGAATCTTTCCCAGATTTTCTGCAGCTGCAGCACGAACGTTGGCATCGGAGTCATCGAGCGCCTTTATCAAATGCGGCACAAAAGCAGGGTCGCAGATGTTCCCCATGATGTCGACAATGAACTTCCGCACATCATGGTCATCATCCCCCACATGACGGCAAAGGGCATGTGTAGCCTGCCGCCCGAGCTTTTCCAGGGATTCCACGGCGGAATTGCGCAGGCCTGCATTTTCCTGGGATCTGAGCATATCGATCAGCTTTTCCTCCAGGATTACAGCACCAGTACCGGTAGCAGCGGCTACAAGTATATCCACCGCCTCTTTGCGAACACGCCAGCTTATATCGCCCAGAGCACGGAAAAGGCTTTCTTCTATCTGGTCAAGGGGATACCCTCCCAGGCCAACCACTGCCAGTCTCCGTTTTTCCTCATCAGGCGAACAGAGTTGTTCAGTAAGGGTATGCAGTTTTTCCACTACGCGCTCCAACGTTCCTGTGCAGAATGCATGATGCCGTCACAATCTCAATTCCTGTTTTTTCCTGGCAATTAATTCCTCGAAAGCATCTTCGAGATAAGATGTATCGTTTCTGATCGACTCAGACACACGGCGCTCGTAAAGAGCCGTCCCTTCCCGTATATCGTCTTCCAACAGTTTATAAAAAGTGTTGTTTTTGACACCTTCTTCCACTTTGGTCTGATTGTAAAGGGTGATATCCGAGACGATAATGCGGGCTAGCCGCCGAGCCTTTACGTGCGCATCGGGTAATTGCCGGGGTGCTGTGTATGATACCTGGGGAGTAGTCTCGCGTTCCTCATCCTCCTGAATTTCCTGGCGGACAATCTCCTGGGCGTCGATTTCGGTGCTTGAGAGTTGTTGCGGAGCCGCCTGGCCCTCCTCTTGCCGGGAAATCTCTTCAGGGGCTGCAGCCTCAACGGGTTTCTGGCCGGACACCAGCCGGTATATCATGGAGGACAATGAATCCGGGATATGATGCTTTTCTATATAATCGTCGGCGCCATAGAGTGAATTAGGCGACCGCTTGTACCTCGTCTTATCGTAAACAGATGCAATGAGGATAATTTTAACGGCAGCCAACGCCGGATCATTCCTGATTTTTTCACATACCTCAAAGCCGTACATCGAAGGGAGCGCCACATCAAGTAAAACCACATCGGGACGCAAACGTTCGACAGCATCAAAGGTTTCCTTCCCGTCATTAAACGTGAAGACCGTAAACGACTCCGGCTCCAGCACTTTTTTCACCGCCGTACAAAAGGCTGCGCTTTCATTTGCTATAACGACTTTTATCCCGGCAGTTGCAACAGAAGGAGAAACGGCCGGCCGCGAGGCAGCAACCGGGGGAGGGATCTTTCTGGTTACTTTGAAAATCGCACGACATTTACTGCACCGCAGTTTAATGCCTTCTGCACCCACTTTAGTATCGTCGAAACTGAATTTTGCCTTACAACTCGGACATACAATCAGCATGCAAACCCTTTCAATCTCAATAGTCAGCCATTAACTTCCATGTCGCCGATACTGCCGAGTTCTGAAGCCTCGTGGGCCGTCAGGATAGTGTCTATGTTCAGCAATATGATGAGAGATTCCTTCGCCAGACAGACCCCCACGAGATATTTGGCGCCAATTCCTCCAACGACCTGTGGCGGCGGTTTTATGTCTTTGACGGGGATTGTGATAACCTCAGTGACGTTATCCACGACCAACCCGAGAAGCTGCTTCGACACCCTGACGATCAGCAGCCTGACCCCGGAATCAAATTCACGTAGAGGAAGATCAAACCTCTTGCGAAGATCGATAACCGGAAGCACGCTGCCACGCAGGTTTATCACCCCTTCCACAAAGGGAGGAGCCTTGGGCAGGCTGGTCAACTTCTGCGGCCTGATGATTTCCCTGATCCGCATGATGTCAACCGCATAGAGGTTTTCACCTATGGTAAAGCAAGCGACCTGAATTTCATTAATGTCCGAATACATCACTATCCCTTATGAGTAAGGATTGAAACAGGCCGATCTCCCCGCCTGCTACTGTTTGCCGATCAACCCTTCAATGACTTCCATGACCCTGGCGGATCTGAACGGCTTGGTAATGTAAGCATCCGCGCCAACCTGCCTTCCCCGCTCAACATCCTGGTTGCTCTTCTTGGCCGTCAACATTACCACAGGAATACTTTTGGTTTCATTATTTTCCTTGATCCGTTTGCAGACCTCAAAACCATCGATCTCCGGAAGCATGATGTCCAGAATTACAAGATCGGGCCTGTTCGTCTTGATCTCTTCAAGCGCCGCTCTGCCATCCATAACCCCGGTAACTAAATAGCCTTTCGAGGTAAGAAGTATGCTTTCCAGTTTTAAAAGACTTTCCTCGTCTTCGACAACGAGAATCTTGTTATTGTTCATGTTCGTCTCCAAATGTCTCAGAAGAGGGTTACATCCAGAATCTTTTCCATGTTGAGCAGAATGAGCATTCGACCGCTAAACCGGCCTATTCCGTTGACGAAATCCCGATCAATCCCTTCCAGAACAGTCGGCGGCGGCTCAAGGTCCTTCGAGTCGATCCGTACGACCTGGATTACTTCATCCACCAGTATCCCGCAAAAACCGTTGTCACCGTTCTTGACTACGATTATCCTTTCCTTGCCTGACGAGGCCCCACCAACAAGACCAAGCCTGACTCGCATGTTGAATATCGGAATGATAATCCCGCGCAAAGAAAGAACCCCGGACACAAACGAAGGAACGCGCGGAACTTCGGTCACCTCTCGTGGCTTGATGATCTCCTTGATGTCCATGATATTGAGGGCGTATTCTTCTGTTGCCACCCTGAAGCATAGAAGCTCCTGGGAATCGCGGTTGTCGACCTCCGTCATCAATGTAGGACCAAGAAATGCATCTTCATCGCAACCGGCTCTTTCACGCCCCTGCAGCAGGACAGCAAGAGGATCATATGGTGAAGGGGCTGCCTCTTCCACCACGAGAGAGTGCATGCGGCTCTCCACCGGCAGTGCAAAAGGAGCTTCGAGGGGTTGTCGACGTGGTTCCATGACGGGCTCGGGAAAGGTTTCAACAGGATCGGGATGCATCCCGACAGGCTTGCTCCCCTTTTCCATCGGCTCGACAGCCTGACGTACCGTTTCTACCGGCAAGACACCCTGTCGTTCGTCCTTTTCCTGCTGCGCTTTTTTTCTGATCTCGGCTAAATTCATCTCAAACCTGCAATGGGTTTAAATGGACAGTTCATCCTTGATTTCTTCTATGATGGAGGCGTCAATCAATGCCGCATCCTTGCCGAAACCGGTAAGAAGGGCATTTGTAGCCACAGCGTTTATTTTCCTCGGCACACCGACCGTGATCTCATATATCCGTTGGACCGCATCGGGAGAAAATAGCCCGGCGCCCCCCCCGGCCACCTCCATCCTGAAATCAAGGTACTCCTGGGTTTCTTCCAGGCTCAGGGGATGAAGATGGTAGTTGATGGCAACACGCTGCCTGAACGGTTCATACAGGGGAGCGGAGATAATCTTGCGCAGTTCCGGCTGTCCCATGATAACAACACTGAGAAGGTTCCTGTCGTCCAGCTGAAAATTGGTGAGCAGCCTTATTTCGTCAAAGATCTCCCGATCGGGAATCAACTGTGCCTCATCTACGACAATCACCGGGCAGCGTCCTTGATCGTGAAAGTGATAAAGCGCCTCGGTTATCTCTCCAAGCAGGCAATCCTTGGCGGTCGACGGGGTTTCCACGTCCAGATTTGCAGCAATGACACGCAGGAACTCCAGGGCGGTCAGACGCGGATTAAAGATAAAGCAAAAATGGTATGCATCACCCATGGTATCCATGAGTGCACGGGAAATAGTTGTTTTGCCGCAGCCGATCTCACCGGTGAGAAGCGCCAATTCCCGTTCTTCGAGCACATACTGGAGCCTTGCCAGCGCCTCCCGGTGACCGGCACTCATATAGAGAAAACGCGGATCCGGGGTCTTACTGAAAGGCTTCTCATGAAAACCGTAGAACGTCTTGTACATTTAAGCCCCGCCCCTGACAGCCTCGTTGATAATTCCACCAACATCGAGCACCAGGATCGTGCGTTGGTCGCCAAGGTCGGCAGCGCCGGAAATCCCTTTGAACCCCTTGAAGGTTTCACCGATGGATTTTATAACAATATCCTGCTGCCCCAGGAGATCATCCACTACCATGCCGAGGCGCTTTTCCGCAGCGCCGACCACGACCACATAGAAATTTTCCTGCTGTCCCCCATGTGCCTCCGTCTCGAAAAATTTCCCGAGGCGAAGTAAAGGCAGAGTATTCTCCCGCAACTGGATGACTTCTTTCTTTTCCACGGTGCGGACGTCCTTTCGCTCCACCAGAATCGTCTCAAGAACGGAGGTGATGGGAAGGGCATAGGTGCGCCCGACCGAAGATATGATCAGGGCCTTGATGATGGCAAGGGTTATGGGAAGCGTGATGATCATGCTGCTCCCTTCCCCAGGGTAGCTCTCGACATCGACCATGCCGGAAAGCGCTGCAATGTTCGTCCTGACCACATCCATGCCGACACCGCGGCCGGAAATCTCGCTCACCTTGTCGCTCGTGGAAAAACCGGGGAGAAATATGAGATCCAACGCTTCCCTGTCCTGGATGTCAAGGCTGGGGATAAGCCCCTTTTCAAAAGCCTTTCGCTTCACCTTTTCGATATCTATGCCGGCGCCGTCATCCTCCACCTGAATGACCACGTGGTTCCCTTTCTGGTAGGAAGAGAGCTTGATGACACCCTTTTCATCCTTTCCGGCCAGGATACGTTTTTCGGGTGTTTCGATGCCGTGATCAATGGAATTTCGGATGATGTGCATCATCGGATCGGAGATATCTTCAATTATCAGCTTGTCCAGCTCGGTGTCTGCGCCGAACATTTTCAGCTCGACCTTTTTCCCCTGCTCTCTGGAGATTTTGCGGACGATGCGCGCCATTTTTTCAAAAAGCTGACCAACGGGGATCATGCGGATTTCCATTACTCCCTTCTGCAGTTCAGTCAGCTTTCGCTCCAAACCTTTGGCAGCCTTGGTCAGTTCTATGGAAGGGGCCGAATAACCGTCCAATCTCATCCGGCCGGCCAGTTGGCTGATTGTTGAGTGGGAAAGAACCAGTTCTCCGACGATGTTCATGAGCTCGTCGAGTTTGCTGATATCCACACGCACTGTGCGGCTCATGCTCTTTGCCGTCATGGAGGCTTCCGGGGCCAGGGAAGGCACCATTTCCTGCATTTCCGCCGGCGGGGAAGGAGACTCGCCGCCAAGGAGCATTACCGTGATATTGTCCCGGTCGATCAGAGCCGTTACTTCTGCGCTGACCTTTTCCGAACCGAATAAAATTTCAAAATTTATGGAGGATTCCAGCCCCCCCCCTGCACTCGGCAGGGTACTGATAACCTCTCCCGCGCTTTTCAGGACGTCGGTCAACTCACCCAGATCCTGGTCGAATGTGGCGAGACTGAAGGATGCGAGAATGGAAAAGATCCTGCGCCCCTTTTTTACGTTCTCAAGAAGCCGGTGCTCTTCATACTCGGTAAGCGAGCCGAGCACTCGTTCAGAGAGCCCGAGTTTTGCCAACGGGGAAACTGATTCCTCTTTTTGTACCGCGCAGACACAGGAGCTGATACGTGCCACGGCCTGAGAAATGTCATGCAACTGCCGATCGGCAGTTCCGGCGCTCTGGACCAGCGTACCCAGCAATTCCATGGACTCGAAAAGAACGCTGATGGTGTTCTGGCTGAGCGACACCTTCCCGAGACGCAGTGAGTCGAGTAGGTTTTCCATATTGTGCGACAATTCGGCGATATCGGTAAAGCCGAACATACCGGCAAGACCCTTCAGGGAATGGGCTCCGCGGAAAATGGAATTAACCAGGTCAGGATTGAAGTCGCCACCGTCAGCACAGTCACTGAGGGCGACAAGGTCCAGACTCAACTGGTCGATAATCTCCTCAGCTTCTGCCAGAAAATCCTTGGCTGCTTTACCTATGGCATTGTCAACACCGGTCATAAAATCTCACTTGATGGGTAAGGGCGAATTGCGTTCGTCCGACAGCCGGACATGCCACGCGCCCTACCCCAGATATGTGCCGATCAGTTCCTGAAGTTTGAGAGGATCAAAGGGTTTTACCAGGTATTCGTTGGCTCCGAGCGCCAGTCCCTTCTCCAGATCCTTGTCACTGCTTTCAGTGGAGATGATAAAGAGTGGAATGTCCTGATAGTTGGGATTGTTTCTCACATAGCTGATCAATTCAAGGCCGTTTATGTCGGGCATGTTTATGTCGGTTATGATAAGATCCACCTGTTCCCGCGGCAAAAGGCGCAACGCCTCAAAACCGCTGGCAGCCTCAATGATTTCATATTTTTCCAGGGAATCAATGGTTGAAACGAGCAGAGAGCGCATGGTATTGGAATCTTCGGCTATCAGTATCTTTTTCACAACTCCTCCCGGCTTTTATCCTTTAATCTACGCTGTAAAAGAGCTTTTTCCATCGCCAAACCCGCTTGCGAAAGGAATATTTCCAGCGAGTCGGTGTCCCCTATCGGTTTCGTTTCAGGGAGATTGTCACCATACAATACCGCAACCACCTTGCCTTCGCTGACTATCGGACCGACAAAGGATTCCGCCGGTTGCTCGCCGCCCAACTGCTCGATGACATATCGATTCCACTTTGAATCATCGGGTTTCGCCTTGACCGGCAGCAAAGTCTCAACAACCTCGCTGAACAGCGAGGTCTCTCCCTTGGGGATGCGCATGGATCTGATTTTTGAATCGGCAAGCCCCTCGCTGTCGTTGATGCCGAACTGCCCGAGGCCGGCAATTTCGTCTTTTTTAACAATGAGGACGACGGCGCGATTCATGAACTCGGAAGCGAAGCGGAGCACCAGCAGAATGATTCCACCGCCGAGAGACGGATTGTTCAGTTCGTCGAGCATTCCCCGCAGAAGGGAAATACCGGTACTCTGTTCAACCGGCTTGGCAGGCGGATAAAGCCCTTCCCCCATTTCAAGGCGCAGTTCATCGCCAATATTGACCTTGTCGCTCGGTACAGCCATTCCTCCGCAGGATTCAACCCGGGCCAATTCCGGGAGAAGACCGGCCTTGAAAGTCCGGAGCAAGGCCGGATCCTGGATCTCCGTCTTGCGCGGCTTCATAATGATGGGAAACCCCATCGCCTTTACCTTCCGTTCTGCGTCGCTGTTATGATAGTCAGTCAGTACGAGCACGGGAAGAGCCGCAAAGTTATTACCAATCAGTTCAAGAAGTTCCAATCCCCCCAGAATTCCCGAGCCGTCCATCCTCGGCATGATCAGATCCACGAGAACCGTCGGATGACGGCCATCGCGGCACAGCGTGTCAATCTTTATCAGGGCCTCTTCACTCTTCTCAAGGGCGCATACTTCATATCTCCCGCCTTCAAGGAGAGAAACAAACGCGTCGCGGGTATCGGCGTCGTCATCGACCAACACCACCAGCCGCCGTTCTCCCTGCTCGGACAGAACGGACTCCGGTTCCGGCGCAGACTCAGGGGATTGCAACAGGTCAAAAGCAAAATCGACACTCTCTTCAGCCTGAACCGGTGCCGGTTGAGACTGCTCTGCATCTTCCAGGGATTCACCGCGGTGTCGTTTTTCATCGATGATCCTGGAGCCTTCCATGGCCAGGAACTGGGGGTTGAGTCCCTGTTCCAGCATGAACTGCATCGGGTCCATCCTGGTATGATCGACCGCTTCGACCGTATCCTGAAGTTCGAAATCGAAAGAGCCTTCTGCCCATGCAAAAAGGGAATAGACGACAGATTCGATCTGCTCGTGCACTACCCCTTCAATGGCCTCGGAACTGACATTGAATCGCTTTATCAGGATGGTTCCTAGCAGCTCGGAAAAACCTTCGTCTTCCTGAATGCTCAGCGCCTGTTTGAGGGTAGTGAGATCGATAATCCCTTTCTGTATCAAGACCTCGCCCAGGTTTTGCTGATAAGAGCTTGAGCTGGCACGGATAACCTGGCCGCTGCGGAAGATGATTCTCGCTTCACGCCCCCTGCTGTGCAAGGCAAGAATCCCCGACTTCCGGCTCAGGCTTACTATCTGCAATATCTCGCCGAGCCCCAGATCTTCCAAATTTCCGACAAGACTCATAGTGACGGAACTCGATAAAAAAAGGAATTTAGTAACAGGCGCTCATACTAAACTATCCGACAACCTAAGTAAAGAGGAGATTTACGCCCTTTTACGGCCCTCTCGACCCTTGAAAAGCAGGCGCATGGGGGTGCCGGTAAAGCCGAAAGCCTCCCTGAACCTGTTGACAATGTATCGCTCGTAGGAAAAATGCACTCCATCGGGACGATTAGTGAAAATAACGATCGAGGGGGGTTTTGTTCCTACCTGGGTGGCGAAATAGAATTTGACCCGCCGTCCCTGGTAGAGCGGGGCATGGTGCTCCTCGGTAGCCGCGCTGAATACCCTGTTCAGATCGGAGGTGGTGATACGCCGGGCAAACTGCTCCATTACCGCATCCACTTCGGTCATGATCTTGCCGAGTCGCTGGCCGGTCTTCGCCGAAACAAATACTATGGGCGCAAAGGGGAGGTATTTGAACTCCATGCGAATTTTCTCGATAAACTTGCCCATGGAGGCGTTATCCTTAGTCAGGGTATCCCACTTGTTGACGACGAAAATACAGCCGCGGCCGGCTTCATAGGCATAACCGGCGATCTTCGTATCCTGCTCGGTAACACCTTCTTCCGCGTCTATGACGATAAGCACCACATCGGCACGCTCGATACTGCGCAGGGAGTCCACCACGCTGTATTTCTCGATTTTCTCGGTGGTCTTCCCTTTCCGTCTGATGCCGGCCGTGTCGATAAGCAGGTAGCGCTTGCGGTTACAGGTAAAATACGTGTCAATGGAGTCCCTGGTGGTGCCGGGAGTTGGGTTGGCCACCACCCGTTCAATACCAAGCAGGCGATTCACAAGCGTCGATTTCCCCACGTTGGGACGGCCGATCACCGCTATTTTAGTCACCTCTTCGTCCGTATCAGCCGCAGAACCTTTGGGCAAGGCCTTTATGACTTCATCCATCAAGTCGTTCACGCCACGGTTGTGCTCAGCAGAAACAGTGAAGATGGTATCCACGCCAAGCGTGTAAAAATCGCCAATGGCCGTCTCCTGCTTGTCGCCGTCAATCTTGTTGATCAGGTAAAAAATCGGCTTATCCACCCGACGCAGCATTTCGACAACCTCCACGTCAGCCGGGGTCAGACCATCCCTCCCATCCATAACGAAGAGTATGACATCGGCCTCTGCCATGGCCAGCTGCGACTGCTCACGCATCTGCTGCAACAGCCGGTCGTTTGTTTCCGGTTCGAAACCGCCGGTGTCGATAAGGATAAAGGGAACGTCGAAACGGTCAACGTTGGCATAGTTGCGATCGCGGGTCACCCCCGGCATATCGTCAACCATCGCCTTACGCCGGCCGACAATCCGGTTGAACAGGGTCGATTTACCCACATTTGGCCGTCCAACTATAGCAATCAAAGGTCTCATTCGTAACCAAACTCCTTCAGCATTCGCGTATTTTCGCTCCATTCCTTGCTCACCCGCACAAACAGCTCAAGAAAAACCTTTGTGTCGAGGAGCTCTTCTATCTCCCGGCGCGCCTGCATGCCGATCCGCTTCAGCATCTCCCCCTTCTTGCCGATCACAATCCCCTTCTGCGACTCCCGCTCCACGTTAATGGCAGCCGCAATGGAAACAAGCCCGTCGGCGCGTTCCTTGAAGCTCTCCACCACGACCGCCACAGAATAGGGGACCTCATCGTGGGTCAGGCGAAAGATCTTCTCACGAATCATCTCGGCAACGATAAAGCGCTCCGGCAGATCCGTCAGGATATCGTCGGGGAAATATGGAGGTCCTGCAGGGATAAAGCCATGGACCACCTCCACGAGGCGTTCCACGCCATCACCGCTGAGCGCGGAAACCGGAACGATCTCCCGAAACGGATAAAGGGCGGCATAGGCGGCAATCCTCTCAAGCAGAGCCTCCTTGGCCACCAGGTCGATCTTGTTGATGACGAGGAGCACCGGCGCGTCCGCATTGGCCAAAAGTTCGAGAATCATTCCTTCCTGGTTTGCCGGCTTTGCATCCGCCTCTACGAGGAAGAGAATTACATCCACCTCTTTGATGGACGACAACGCCACGTCCACCATGTACTTGTTCAGCTTCGATTTGGCACGATGGATACCGGGGGTATCGATAAACACCATCTGACAGCCGGGCAGGTTATGGATACCCTGAATGCGGTTCCTTGTGGTCTGCGGCTTATCAGAGGTGATGACGATCTTGTCGCCGAGGATGCGGTTTAAAAGCGTCGATTTCCCCACGTTGGGCCGGCCGATAATGGAAACGAAACCGGAACGGAACTGCTTTTCAGTCAAAACTACCTCCTTGATTTTTCAAGTACTTTCGGTCTTATTAACACATAGATATACGGGAATTCTGCTGCTAAGGGAAGCAAAGAAATCACCCGTATTCCAGATCCCTGATCATATCTCCATGCAGCCTGTCTCCGCCCCGTTCAACGGAAAACTCAAAGGGGGACAGGGCCGGATCGCCCCGGACCTTCTTCACCGTCAGGCCGTAGATTTGTTCAAGTCGCGCCACATTCCCCCGCTTGTGTCCGATCACTGCCGAAATCCTGGATGGGGCGCAGCTGATTTCAACGGAAGATCCGCGGCACATACCGCTCGTCATCCTGTGGAGAAGGTCAAAACAGAGTTCCGCCTCCACGAGATGGCGAAAGGCGGGGTGATAGGGACCAGCCAGGATGGTCCCGGCCGTTTCCAGTTCCACCGTAGGTTGCAGCCCCATGCGAATCACCGGAATAGCCGCCTTCCACGCACGGTGAAGCATGGCCTTGCAGATCAGCACGGCGGTTTCGATGGAGAGGGGCCGGTAAGAGCCGATTTCATAGAAATCCGCCAGTTTCGTGCCGGCAATGACCAGCGTGGGATAGATGCGGATGAAATCGGGCTGGAGGGCAATGACCCGCGCTAAGGAATCCATGGCCTTTTCCGACGTATCACCGGGAAGACCCGGCATCAGCTGGGCACCCAGCGCAAGTCCGGCCTCCCGCAGCATACGGCCGGCTCGCACCACATCGGCAGAGGTGTGACCTCGACCGGCAAGGTCAAGAACGTCATCGGCCATGGACTGTACCCCCAACTCCACGGTCTTGACCCCCATTTCCCGCAAGAACCGAACGGTCTGCAAATCGATCGCATCCGGCCTGGTGGAAACCCTTATCGACCCGACCTCGCCTGAGGCAACGAGCGGCTGCAGCGGTTGCAGAAGTCCTTCCTGCACAGCCGGCGAAAGCGCGGTGAAAGTACCGCCGTAAAAGGCGACCTCCACGGAACGACATCTGCCGGAGTCCCGATAAGAGGCAATTTTGGCAAGGATTTCCGTTCCGCTGGGGAACTCCCCGCCGGCGCCCGCAATCTTGACCTGGTCACAGAATACACACTTGTGGGGGCAACCGCGGTGGGAGATAAAGAATGGAACAATCGGCTGCTTCATGACGGGGTGATGCGAATCGATTCCAGGCGCGCAATCCCCTCCCGCGCCGCTGCCTGTTCCGCCTCTTTCTTGCTCCGGCCGGCCCCTTCCCCCATCAGCTCGTCGCCGATGAATAACGCAACGGTAAAACGCCGCTCATGGTCCGGTCCCGATATCCCCCGCAGGACATAGCGCGGCATGGAACCGCGCAACGCATGGGCGAGTTCCTGAAAATCGGTCTTAAAATCCCTGCCCGCGGACATAACTTCGCGACCGGCCAATAAACGGGCAAAATGTGCTTCGACGAGGCGTTGAACGGGCTCGATGCCGCCATCCAGATAGACGGCTGCCATGAGCGCTTCATAGGCATCGGCCAGGAGCGACCGCTTTCCCCGCCCGCCACTTCGCTCCTCACCGCGGCCGAGCTTCAGAAAAGCGCCCAGGCCGATCTCTTCGGCAAGGGACGCCAGGCTCCCCTCGTCCACCAGCGAGGCCCTGATCTTGGTCAGGTCCCCTTCCCGGCTGTCGGGAAAACGTTCGAGGAGCATCCGGCTCAGGAGAAAATCGATGACAGCGTCGCCGAAAAATTCGAGTCGCTGGTTGTCCTTAGTCCACTTACCGCCGCTTTCGTTGACAAAGGAACGGTGGGTCAAGGCTTCAGTCAAAAGGGAGCGGTCGACAAAATGGTAGTTGATGGCGCTTTCCAGTCCTGCAAGTGAGTTACTGCTGTCGTCGGTCATAAATTCCATCACAGTTGATCCCGATGTTTTCCACAAATATCCGTACTGCACCACTATAACCAAATGCCTTGTTTTTTTCAATAGATATGCGATTTTCATGCGATTTTGTCTTGATTAATTCCCCCCCCTCCCCTATAATTTATCGATTTACAGGGTAGTGGAGCGCTTGACATGGGCTGTTTTATAACGTTTGAAGGGGTGGAGGGGTGCGGCAAAACCACCCAGATCAAGCTTCTTGCGCAACATCTTACGGAGCAAGGCCACACGGTGATCGTCACCCGTGAGCCGGGGGGCTGCCCCATAGCCGACCAGGCACGTGCCATCCTCCTGGACGCCAACAACCGCGCCATGACCCCAACGACCGAACTGCTCCTCTACGCGGCTGCCCGTGCCCAGCACGTGCAGGAGATCGTAAAACCGGCCCTGGCTGCCGGCAAGATCGTCCTCTGCGACCGGTTCACCGACGCCACCATCGCCTACCAGGGATACGGAAGGGGACTTGACCCGGCAACCATAGCATACCTGAACGACCTGGCCACCGGCGGGCTTAAACCCCGACTGACAGTGCTCCTTGACTGCCCGGTGGAGGTGGGACTCAAGCGCGCGTTCGACCGCATCAACGGTGCGGCAGGGGCACGTGAAGAGCGGTTTGAACTCGAATCGGTTCTCTTCCACCGAAAGGTGCGTGACGGATACCTGAAACTGGCCGAAGACGAGCCGGAAAGATTCATCATCATCGACGGCAGCCAGGGAGTGCGGGAGACGGAAGCGGCCATCACCGCAGCGGTCCCGGCCAGGCTTGCAGAGGGTTAGAGATGCCCTTTTCCCACATTCTCGGCCAGAACAGCGCCATATCCATCCTGCAACGCTCGCTGGCGACAGGAAGATTGGCCCACGCCTATCTCTTCGAGGGAACCGAAGGGGTCGGGAAAAAAGCGACCGCCCTTGCCTTGATTGAGGCGGTTTTCTGCGGGAAGGAAGAAGGGTGCGGCGCTTGCCCGTCCTGTCGCAAAATTGCAGCGCTGCAGCACCCGGACCTTCACTTGGTGGAGCCAGACGGCGCGTTCATCAAGATCGACCAGATCAGGGACCTCCAGAAGGACCTGGCCTACCGCCCCTTTGAAGCGCCGAAAAAGGCCTGCATCATCGACGGGGCGGAACGCTTCAACCAGGCGGCCGGCAACGCCCTGCTCAAGACCCTGGAGGAGCCGCCGGGCAACGCCCTGATCATCCTGGTGACTGCACAGAGCTCGGGGGTGCTGCCGACCATCCTCTCCCGCTGCCAGCGCCTCCACTTCCAGACACTGCCGGAGGAAACCATAGCCGCATATCTGGGCAGGAATGGGATTGACGGCGAGGCAGCCCGCATTGCTGCTTCGCTGGCCGGCGGGAGCATGAAAAAGGCCCTGGAAATCAGTAAGGAAACGACCCTGTCCGACAGAAAACAGTTTCTGGAACGATTGATTGGTCTTTCCCTGCGGGAGATAACGCCGCTTTTTTCGGCCGCTGAAGAACTGGCCGCAGACAAGGACAAGGTCATGGAACTGCTCGAACTGCTGACCTCCTTCCTGCGAGACATACTGCTCCTCAAAGGTGGTGGAGAAGGGATCGTCAACGCGGATCTCCTGCCCATCCTTGAACGGGAAGCCGGCCGACTCTCCCAGACAGGGATCATGGAAAGGATCGGCCATGTTGCCGCCGCCCGCCATGCTCTTTTGCGCAACGTCAACGCCCGGCTGACACTGGAAGTGCTTTTCATGCGCCTTGCGGAAACGTAGGGGCGGCACAGAGGGCATACAAATTCAAAAGACAGAACACAAACGACGGGTTTCACCCCTGGAGGCATATATTGGCTAAAATTGTAAAGATTCAATTCAACGCTGCCGGCAAACTCTATGATTTCAATGCCGGCAATCTGGAACTCAAAGCCGGAGACAAGGTAATCGTCGAAACCGAACGGGGAAAGAGCATCGGCTCCGTTGTTGTCGCCCCGCGGGAATATGAGAAGGCACACCTGCCTGAAGGTCTGAAAAATATCCAGAGAAAAGCAGAACCTGCCGACCTGGAAGCAGTCGCAGCCAATGCAGTCAAGGAAAAGGAGGCTCACAAATTCTGCCTGGCCAAGATCAAGGAACGGGGCATGGAGATGAAGCTGGTCCGGGTCGAGTACCTCTTCGACGGAAGCAAGGCCATCTTCTACTTTACCGCCGACGGCCGGGTTGATTTTCGCGAACTGGTAAAGGACCTTGCCCACGCCTTCCATACCCGCATAGAGATGCGCCAGATCGGCGTCCGTGATGAATCGAAAATGGTGGGCGGAATCGGCATCTGCGGCAGGGAACTCTGCTGCTCGTCGTACCTGCGGGAATTCGAACCGGTATCGGTAAAGATGGCCAAGGAACAAAATCTGGCACTAAACCCGACAAAAATCTCCGGCCAGTGCGGGAGACTCCTTTGTTGCCTTTCCTATGAATTCGACACCTACTGCTCCCTCAGAAAATGCCTCCCGAAATGCGGCAAACACGTACGGTGCGGTTCGGTCGAGGGTGAGGTGGTCAAACTGAACGTGCTGCAAGGGACGGTAACCGTTAAATCCGATCACGACGGTCTGGTGGTGCTCAAGGGTGATGACATCAAACCCGAAAACATAACCGACCGCCAGAAAAAACCGCAGAAGGGGGAACCGGACGAGGCCGCCCGCCAGGAAGCCAAACCCCATCCACCCACCCAGCCGGGCGGCAAGAGCCGCCGGGATCGTCGATCCGACTCCAAGGAAAAGTCCAAAAAGGAGAAATGATGAGCCGCCCCTTTTATGTAACAACCCCCATCTATTACGTCAACGATGTTCCCCACATCGGCCACGCCTACACGACCCTGGCAGCCGACGTGCTGGCCCGTTACAAGCGCCTCAAAGGCTTCGAGGTTTTTTTTCTCACCGGCACGGACGAGCACGGCCAGAAGGTGGAGAAGGCCGCCAACGCTGCGGGAGAAACGCCGCAGGAGCTTGCAGACCGGGTAATGAAACGCTTTCAGGCGCTCTGGGAAAAGCTGGATATTTCCTACACCGATTTTATCCGCACCACCCAGGAGCGACACAAGAAAGGTGTTGCCGACCTCTTCACCAAGGTCATGGAAAAAGGGGACATTTACCTGGGTGAGTACGAAGACTGGTACTGCACGCCATGCGAAACCTTCTGGACCGAGACCCAGCTCATCGACTACAAATGCCCGGACTGCAACCGCCCGACGGAAAAGCTCAAGGAAGAGTCCTACTTTTTCAGGATGAGCAAGTACCAGGAGCAGCTTCTGGCCCACATTGAAGCAAATCCGGATTTCATCCAGCCAAAGTCGCGGCGCAATGAAATAATCTCGTTCGTAAGAGAGGGGCTGCGGGACCTGTCTGTCTCCCGCACCACATTCACATGGGGAATACCGGTCCCGGGCAACGACAAGCATATCATCTACGTCTGGTTCGACGCACTGACCAACTACATCACCGCCCTCGGCTATCCCGACGAGTCGGGAAATTTCAGTAAATTCTGGCCCGTCGACGCGCACCTCATCGGCAAGGACATCCTCCGTTTCCACGCGGTCTACTGGCCGACCTTCCTCATGGCGGCGGGACTCCCCGTGCCGAAAAAGGTGTTTGCCCACGGCTGGTGGACCGTTGAAGGACAGAAGATGAGCAAAAGCCTGCAAAACGTGGTTGAGCCGAACATGCTGATAGACAAGTACGGGGTGGATGCGATCCGCTACTTCCTGCTGCGCGAGGTTCCCTTCGGCCTCGACGGAGACTTCTCGCACACGGCGCTGGTACATCGTATCAACTCGGATCTGGCCAATGACCTGGGAAACCTCCTTAACCGGTCAACGGCCATGGTCAACAAGTATTTTGGCGGCATAGTGCAAGCGCCGGGAGAGCTCAACGAGATCGACCGGATCTACCGGGAGAAGACTGAGGAGATGGTCCGTCAGGTTGACACTCACCTTGACGAACTCTCCTTCAGCAAAGCGCTCCAAAGCATCTGGGAAGTTGTTTCTGCCGGCAACAAGTACATCGATGAAACAGCCCCCTGGGCTTTGGCCAAGGACGAGGCGCAGAAAGACCGGCTCGCCACCGTCATGTACTGCCTGCTCGAGTCCCAGCGTATCGTCTATTTCATCATTTCTGCCTTTATGCCGCAGACTGCGGTGAAAGGGCTCGGTTACCTGGGCTGGAACGAAGCGCCTGACGAAAACGGGCTAAGATGGGGCGGCCTCAAACCCGGAACGCAGGTAATAAAAGCTGAAGCGCTGTTTCCCCGGATTGAAGAGAAAGCGGAATAAAATTTATGGCATTTAAAAGGCTCATGGCCCCGTTTCGGTTCCATGGGCCTTTTTGCATTTCCAGCCTAGTACCATGTAACACTTGATATTTCGCAACCTGCCCCCCTCCCAACCTCCCCCCGCTTGGGGGAGGAGCGCTAGTCTCCCTCCCCAAGAGGGGGAGGGCTGGGAGGGGGTTTAGATGTTACAGTGCACTAACGGCCGGCCGAAAAGCGCAGTTCGCTGGAAGCGAAGAGAAAGAAAAGTCTGAAGAGACAGTACTTGTAGAACTCACTGAAGAGCAGGCGAAAACTGCCGCCATGGCTCCACCACTCTTCCTTCAGGTTCTTGCTATCCACAGGATGAGGATAGATGGCGATATCCTTGGGCAGCACCTGGCGAAAAATCAGGGTGGCGCGCTTCATGTGATAGCGCGAAGTTATCAGCTTAATGGAACTGACATTATGCCGTACGATCATTTCCCTGGCATAGAGGGCGTTTTCCAGGGTATTACGCGAAACATTCTCGAGAAAAACCCCTTCACCGCTTCGTTCCCCCCGCCGCTCGACGAACAGCTCGCCCTTGCGCACCGCCGGGTCGACACCGATCAGAAAAAGCCAGCGCGCGCGATTCTCCCGGTACAGACGGACCCCTTCTTCGACACGGCCCCGTCCCCCGGCCAGGACCACAATCGCGTCGGACTTCACATCCCGCTGTCGCAGGGAAAAGGTTTTGTAGGTAAAATCGACAAAGAGAACGGCGATTACCACCAGACTGATTACGAGAAGTGAAAATATTCCACGAAAAAAAGCCATCTAAGATTATTCCTTCATTGCACGACGGACGGCAAATAAATTAACTTGCATATACGACAGCGATCTGCTATAAATAGCAGCTTCAGTAAATTCGGAGGGTATAAAGATATGTCCAAAATATGCGAAATATGCGGTAAAGGCCCCAGCTTCGGCAACAACGTCAGCCATGCTAACAACAAAACCAGCAGAATATGGTATCCCAACCTGCAGAAAATAAAAGCCGTGAAAAACGGTACGGTAAGGAGCATCAAGGTCTGCACCCGCTGCATCCGCTCCGGGCACGTGACAAAAGCGCTCTAACGGCAAACGGACGTTGTGGGTTCTACGTTCTACGTTCTACGTTCTACGTTCTACGTTCTACGTTCTACGTTCTAGGTTCTAGGTTCTAAGTTGCAAACTTAAGCCGCCGCGATAATTCGTGGGCGGCTTTTTTTCGTGGCTCCCGACCAACAGCAAGACAACCCGCCTCCATTTTTAACGTAGAACGTAGAACGTAGAACAGCTTCTTAGCCACTGAACGCAATAACTTCGATTTCAACCATTGCCCCCCGCGGCAGACCCTTTACCTCCACCGTGGAACGGGCCGGTGGATTCACTGGAAAACACCTGCCGTACACCTCGTTGACCGCGGCAAAGTCAGCCAGGTTCGTCAGAAATATGGTGCTCTTCACCACATCTGCGAAGCCGAGTCCAGCAGCGGCCAGAAGCGCAGCGATGTTCTCCAGCACCACCTCGGCCTGTTCCGCGCAGCTTGTGCCGCGCAATTCGCCGGTTGTGGGATCGAGCGGTATCTGACCGGAGAAGAACACGAATGCGCCGGCTCTCACCCCCTGCGAGTACGGCCCGATTGCCTTGGGCGCCTGATCTGTGGCAATTATATCTTTTTGCATATTCCACCCTAAAGAAGTTCTACGTTCTATGTTCTACGTTCGAGGTTGAAGTTAATCAGCTTTTGAGCCTGTCCACCTTTATCACACCCTTCACCTTCATCACACTGTTGAAGACCCTGTTCAGGTGATCCAGGTCGGTCACATCCACCTCAAAGGTATTGATGCCGCGCTTGTCAACGGTGCTTTGGATGGAGGCGCTCACGATATTGGCCTCACAATTGGTGATCGCCGTAGTGATGTTTGCCAGTATTCCCTTCTCATCATGGCAGGCAACCCTGATTTTAACCGGCAGGGCCGCCTTTTTATCCCTGCTCCAGGTCACATCGATGCGCCGTTCCGGATCACTATCCAAGGCAACGGGACAATCGGCGGTATGAACGGTAACCCCTCGCCCCCTGGTAATAAAACCTGTGATGTCATCGCCGGGGAGAGGATTGCAGCATTTACCGAAACGAACCAGCACATCTTCCACCCCGCTGATCTGAATGGCGCTGGAGGATTTGCCCTTGAGCTTTGCGATTACCTTGCCGATCCGTGTTTCTTTATGCTCTTGGACCTCTTCGATTTTCACTGTTGGGAAAAGCTTGCCCAATATCTGGTTACAGGACAGCTTTCCATAACCAACCGCCGCCATCAGGTCATCTTCACCGACAAAGCCGAATTCCACCGCCACCCGTTTCATCTCGCCGGTCTTCTGCATTTTGGCAAAGTTCTGCGAATAACGACGAAACTCTTTCTCGCAGATTTCCCGCCCCAGGGTAATGCTACGCAGACGTTCCTCGGTCTTGATCCAGGCGCGGATCTTGTTCCGCGCCCGGGAACTTCTGACAATCTTCAGCCAATCCTTGCTGGGTGTGTGATGCGGGGAGGTGATGACTTCGACGATGTCACCGTTTTTCAGCTCATACTTCAGGGGCACCAGCTTGCCGTTTACCTTGGCGCCAACGCAACGATGGCCGACATCGGTATGGACGCTGTAGGCAAAGTCTATGGGGGTCGAGCCCTTTGGATACCCCTTGACATCGCCTTTGGGAGTAAAGACGTAGACCTCTTCAGGGAACAGCTCCACCTTGACCGTGTCCATGAATTCCCGCGAATCGTCAAGCTCCTGCTGCCACTCAAGGAGCTGCCGGAGCCAGGTGAAGCGCTTCACCTCTTTTTCGTCGTACCCCTTGCCCTCCTTATATTTCCAGTGGGCGGCAATCCCCGCCTCAGCGACACGGTGCATCTCCCCGGTCCTGATCTGCACCTCCATCCTCTCGCCATAAGGTCCGATGACGGTGGTGTGAAGAGACTGGTACATGTTCCCCTTGGGCATGGCGATGTAATCCTTGAACCGGCCGGGAATCGGCTTCCAGGTAGAATGGATTATCCCCAGCACCTCATAGCATTCGCGAATATCCTCGACCATCACGCGGATGGCGATCAGGTCATAGATTTCGTCGATATCCACACTGCGGCTCTGCATTTTCCGGTAGATGGAGTAGAGATGTTTGCTCCTTCCGGAAACCTCGCCCGTGATCCCGTGGTCAGCCAGTTTCTCCTTGATGATCTGCATGACCTCATCCACATAGGATTCACGCTCTTTCTTCTTCTTTGTGACCTTGGATGCCAGATCGTAGTAGATTTGCGGATCAAGGTAGCGGAACGACAGGTCTTCCAGTTCGCTCTTCACCCAGGAGATCCCGAGGCGATTGGCGATCGGTGCATAGATGTCGAGGGTCTCCTTGGCGATGCTGCGCTGTTTCGGCTCCGGCTGGTACTGTAGGGTACGCATGTTGTGCAACCGGTCGGCCAGTTTGACCAGAATGACACGTATGTCATTGGCCATGGCCAGGAGCATCTTGCGGAAGTTTTCCGCCTGGCTTTCCTCCTTGGTCTTGAAATGGATCTTGCCGATTTTGGTGACGCCGTCAACCAGCCTGGCGACCTCGGCGCCGAACATCCCCTCCAGCTCCTCAAGGGTGGTCAGGGTGTCCTCAACAGTGTCATGGAGAAGTCCCGTAACCACCGTGGGAACATCGAGCTTCAAGTCAGCAAGAATCCCCGCCACTTCCATGGGATGTACCAGGTAAGGCTCGCCGGAAAGGCGGGTCTGCCCCTGGTGCACCTTGGCACAGAAGACGTACGCCTTTCGGACCAAATCCAGGTCGCATGCCGGGTTGTAGGAAGCGACCTTATCCAGAATGTCGTTGAGTCTGATCATAATTGCTCATTCGGCTTACGCGCAGGGATGCGTTACCCGTCCCCTGCCATTGGCCTGAATTAAAGACAAAAAAAGGGCGGAAGCTTATAGTTTCCCCCCTTTACAACCTCGTATTAACGGCTTTTACGGCCAGATATCTCAAAATTGACTTTACCCGCTGCAATTTCACGCAACGCAAGCACCACATTCTTATTGCCGGCCCTGTTATCAATAAGTGGTTTTGCGCCCTTGAAGAGCTGCTTTACCCTTTTTGATGCCAACATAACCAGCAAAAAGCGATTATCCACTTTTTCCAGACAATCTTCAACAGTAACTCGTGCCATATATGCTCCTTTGGAAAATGTTATAACGGGAAGATGAAATTAAATTTCGAACAGCTGTGAAACGCCTTCCAGCACCCTGTGGGTCTTGCACTGCTCGGCAATCAGCACCGACTTCAACTCTTCAACGGCCTTGCTGAAAACATCGTTGACAATGATGTAGTCATACCAGCGAGATTCTTTTATCTCATCTGCTGCAGCCTCGATACGCCGTTCGATCACCTCCGGAGCATCGGAACTCCGGCAATCGAGCCTGCGCCGCAATTCCTGAAAGCTCGGCGGAAGGACAAACAGGTAAACCGCCCCATGATAACGCCTCTTAAGCTGGTGCGCGCCCTGGCAATCGATGTCCAGAATCACGTCGATACCGCACTTGCGGTATTCTTCCAGTGTTTTAAGGGCCGTCCCGTAGTAATTGCCGTGGACTTCGGCCCACTCGGCAAATTCTTCGGCCTCCACCATCCGTTTAAAATCGGTAACGGGTATGAAGTAATAATCCCGGCCATGCACCTCGCCAGGCCTTGCAGGACGCGTAGTGTAGCTGACAGAATGCCGCAAGTTCGGGAAAATGTCAATGACTTCCTTGCAGAGCGTGGTCTTTCCAGCCCCTGATGGAGCGGAAATAACGAATAAAATACCTTCACGTTTCATGGTTACCCCATTCAAAAAGGTTCGAAGTTCGACGTTCGGCGTTCGAGGTTTACAGTCAAATTAAGATGGAGGCTTTGTTAACCTAGAACTTAGAACGTAGAACTTAGAACGTCGCCTTTATTACTCGATGTTCTGCACCTGCTCGCGGATTCTTTCAAGCTCTGCCTTGAGCTCCACCACGCAGAGCGCGATTTCCGCATCATTGGCCTTGGAACCGATGGTGTTCACCTCACGATTGATTTCCTGCAAGAGAAAATCCAGCTTGCGCCCGACCGGCTCATTGAGCCTGAGGGTCTCGTCAAACTGCTGCAGATGGCTGTTAAAACGGACCAGCTCCTCGGTAATGTCGCAGCGGTCGGCCATGATGGCGACCTCCTGGGCCAGGCGCTCCTCTGTCACAGCGCTGTCTGCGGCCAGCTGCGCCACCCGCTCCTTGATCCTCGTGGCGAACTCAGCCACCACCAGCGGCGTCCGCACTGCCACGCGATCAATGATGCCAGACAACAGCGACCGCCTTTTGCGCAGGTCATCCAACAACGCTTCGCCCTCCCGCGACCGCATGGCATCCAGACTGTCCACCGCACGCTGCACAGCGGTCAGAAGCTCCTCAGGAACCGACTCCGGGGCAGCAACGCTCTCGCCGACACCGATCACATCCTTCTGCGCGGCAATAAGGGCCAATGACACCTCTTCGGCAAGGCCCAGGGCCTCCCTAATGCTGCTGAAAGCTCTGTAGTAGCTTCTTGCCAGTGGGAGGTTGACCGCCGGGCCGGCCGCTCCGGCAACAGACTCCTCGCGCTGAACGAAAACCTCGATCTTGCCACGCTTCAATCTCTGACTAACGGCTTTTTTAATGTCGTTTTCAAAGGGGAGGAAGAAGCGCGGAAGTTTGACAAATATTTCCCCGTATCGGTGGTTAACCGACCGTATCTCTACAATTATCCGGCCAGTGGCGAAATCGACCTCTGCCTTGCCGTAACCGGTCATGCTTTTTATCATAACTGCTCCACCGCACTTGAAGGTGCAATAAAATTATTATCGTTCTTGACATAACGTTGAACAAAATACCACAACAAACTTTTCGTATAAAGAATCCGCAACATCTCATAGACTTTGGGGGGAATAAACATCCGTAAAAAGGTAGCAGCAACACGAAATAAACGATATTTAGGTGATAGGTCACGTAAATGACTCCTCCCCTGCCAAAATACCAGGAGCGACCTAAATGTGCCGGAACTTTGCCGAGTGGCGAATATCTCATCCATAAAGCACCGCATAGTAAGTTCCCTTATCAGACTAATACCACTACAGTCAAATTTATCAGCCAAACTTACCAGATGTTGCAGGAACAATCTGTTGTAATGGCATCCCAGCTCCTGTGACTTTACCTGACATGCTCCATCGGTCGGACCAAGTGTTGAAAAATTGTTGTCGCCATGAATCCGATAAAAACCGTATGGAGTATCTATCAGGCCAAACTCCCGGGCTGTCAGAGGAGCACCTATCATCAAATATCCGTCGGCACAAATTCTAAATTCTTCTGGAATGGGAAGGAGTCTGCGGAGCGCCGACATACGCCAAGTGATACCGGATGTGGCACTACCAATAACTGTTAGCCAATGCTTATAATTTTCAATGGGCTTTTTAGCAATGACCTGATTGAACCACTGGGGAAACACCCCCATCTGTTGTCTCGCGTTGTCAACCAAAGTAAGAGGGTGGTAAACCACGTCCACACGTTCATCACTACTGAACTTCTCAAGCACCCCCTTCAGCTTGCCAGATTGCCAGTAATCATCAGCATCTAGAAAAGCGACAAACTCACCTTGAGCAAGGGCAATGCCGACATTAAAGGCAGAGGCCTGTCCCCCGTTTTCCTTGTAATGATAGATCACCTCGGGGAAATATTTCTCAACACGCTGCCGCGTATCGTCGGTTGAGCCATCGTCTATAACTATAATCTCAAAGCACTCCTTCGGCAGCGTTTGCTGCAGTACGCTGACAATGGCATCGTCAATATAGGCGCCGTAATTGTACGCATCGATAATCACTGAGAATATCGGCTTATGTTGCTCGTAGTTCATCGTCAGACCTCAGATCAGACCGGTTCACTCCTGGGATAACCAGCATGATCATTTAATAAACGTTTTCACCTGGGATTTCAGTATCCGGAGCGGCTCAGTTAATTGCCAGCTTCGCGAAGCAAGGACCGACGCCAGCGCACGCTCTTTATCTGCAAGACGCTCCTCATAACTTACCAGTTTTTCTTTCATATCTACGAAGGCCGCTTTGTTAATTGTCACGCAAGCTTCGGTAATTTTCGGGTGCAAATAAGAAAGACTCTGCACTAAATATCGGAGGATGAAATGAGCAACATCAGCAGAAGCGCCCATATCGCCAGCTTTAATAGAGTCCAGTAAGCGACTTGGAATTACTTGATCTTGTCGATCGGAAAGGAAAAGGGTGTAAAGACTCCCCAGAAACTTATTGCCAAACACTTCTAAATGTTGCTCCCAATAGGAATAATGTCTTAAATGAATAGCAACGGGCGATATCAGACGCTTCACCGTCACCCCCTTCGATAGAAGCACCAAGGGCACCCAGTAATCCCAATATGGCAAGCCAAGGCAAAAGTCAGTTGCTGGATAAAGCGGAATCAACTCTTTATCGAAAAAAAAATAATCAAATCCTAGACAGTATTCTTTTCCGACATCATGATTGTCGTTGTCCACGTCGATACGTGAGCCGAACACCATTCCTTGAGCTGCATTCTCTTCAATAAATGCGAGGAAGTCATCTCTCACGCAGAAACAAATATCAGAGTTGACAATACCACAGATGCGACCAGGAGCGGCTGCAAGTACAGGGAAAAGCTCTTTAAGGGCGACATTGGGACGCTCACGTCGTTTCGTTTCGGGGCGCATAACTTTTACAAAACGTACCCCTGGAAACGTCGCGTGCAGATGCTCGACCTCTCCAGGCACATTAACGGAAACCACCGCAAAGCCAAGCTTCAGCCAACTGCTGATGGCCTCCTGCTGTTCCGCCACCCTCGTCGGCATGATGCTCGTCGCGATGATGACATTATTCGCTTGATCTTCGCCACTCATACATTCACCACGTGTGCAGCTTCTACTCCAAGCGGCATATGTCGCACCTGTTGGAACATTACCTCAGACAAGACAGCTTAGTCCACGAAGCGACATTATGATCAGCTTGAAAAGACCTTAAACTTCGGTTTTACAACGGCAGCCAGACACCTGAAGACTGCTGGAAATCGATCCGCGCCGTCCCCTATCGACTGAGATACCTGATACAGTAATGCTCGACCTTTGCGACGCTGGATATAAGTAAAGGAGTTGCTTTCAAAACTTTTTTAAAAAGCTCAATTATCTCTTCAGGGACGTACTCGTGCGCAATGTCGTTTCTAAGCATTCTGATCTCGATAAAAACATCAGCGCTGTCAATCAACCCCTTTTTTTCTGCCCGGTTGATTCTGTCACGGACGGTGCCGGCTGCATCAAGATCCAACTCATCGATCAACCTGAAAATCTTCTGTATCAGAATATCGCCAAGCCTGGCAAATCTGCTGGTCAACGATTCGAATTTATCGAGCTCATCATCGTCATACGCATCTTTGATGCCGATCCGGCTGCATTTCTCATAAGAATAACCGAGGACCCGCGCCGCATTCCTAAGCAGTTCCAGCTCTTTTTGCATCAGCAGCAACAAATCTTCCGTCACATCAACACCCCTTCTTTTAGTGCAATTCTGACAAACGGGTCTGTTCGGTCTTTGGCAATCACTATATCGATCTTCTGTTCGCCTATCAATTGGTAAAGCCTGCTCCTGATCTTGTATTTATCATCAGCAGTCAGTTTGTCAGACATAATGAGCAGATCGATATCGCCACCCCGCTTGCTGTCATCTGCCCGCGAGCCGAACAAGTATATTTGCGCATCGGCATCCAGTTCATGCACCACTTCCCTGATGGCGAATATTTCGAACTCTTTCAATCGCATAAGATCATTTCTATGTTCAACGTTTAAAATTCGTACGTATTTCAGGGTTTAAATCGAACGTTGAACAGCTTCTGTTCCCAGCGCCAGGCGTCCGCAACGATCGTTTCCAGGTCGTTGAACCTCGGCTGCCAGTCCAGCGTCTGGCGGATACGGTCGGCCCGGGCAACGAGCATGGCCGGGTCACCCGGTCGGCGCGGTCCCTCGACGACCTTGAAATCGATGCCGCTCACCCGCTTCACCACGCTAATCACCTCGCGCACGCTCCCCCCCCGGCCGTAACCCACGTTGAGCCGGGTTGACTCCCCCCCATCCTCCAGGTAGCGCAGTGCGGCCAGGTGGGCGGAGGCCAGGTCCTCGATATGGATATAGTCGCGGATACCGGTGCCGTCAGGGGTCAAGTAATCGGTGCCGAAGATGGAGACGCTGTCGCGCATCCCCAGCGCCGCCTGGCAGGCAACCTTGATCAGATGGGTCGCCTCCGGGGTCCGCTGCCCCATGCGCGCCTGAGGGTCCGCCCCAGCTACGTTGAAGTAGCGAAGCGCCACGTAGCGCAGGCCGTGAGCAAAAGCGGTGTCGCGCAACATCCATTCGCTCATAAGCTTGGAGGTACCGTAGGGGTTGATCGGCACGGTCGGGCTTTCCTCCGCGGCAATGCCCCCCTCAGGCATGCCGTAAACCGCTGCGGTGCTCGAAAATATGAAACGTTCCACGCCATGATTGACGCAGGCCTGGAGCAGATTGAGTGTGTTGCGGGTGTTGTTGGCATAATATTTGAGCGGCTTGGTCACCGATTCCGGTGCAACGATGGCAGCAGCGAAATGAAGCACGGTCTTGCACTTGAATTCACGGAAGACGCTCTCAAGCTTTTCACCATCGGCCAGGTCCCCGATCACCAGCTTTTCGCCATGTACAAGAGCATCGGCAACCCCGGTCGAGAGGTTGTCGTAAACGACCACATCGTAGCCGGCCTCGGAAAGCTGCCGCACCACGTGGCTGCCTATATAGCCGCAACCGCCAGTAACAAGAATTGACTCCATTTATACTCACTCCTTTATGAACCGGTTGATTTAATGTGATTAGCCATATTCTTTCCGCCAGTCCATTCTACCTGTGGGAGAAGGTGGCCGATGGCCAGCCCCTCACCCTAGACTTCTCCCTCAGGGAGAGGGGACTGATTAAAACATGGCGAAAGATTGATGCTAAGAAGGTGGCGCTAAGAGTTTCAGCTTCGGGAAATAGGTTTGGTATCTTGCCACGTCGCGTGTCAGCAGGGTCATCCCTTCGACGAGTGCGTGGGCGCCTATGAAGAAATCGGGCAATGGCGAGCGCCGGTTACCACCGGCCCGACGATAACGGAGAAAGCTCTTGCCGGCAAGAAAGGCCGCTTCCCAAGGCAAGGAGCGTCGTTCGAAGATGTCGGACGGTAAAGCGTCCTCCAGTTCCTCTATACCATTGAAGCCAATCGACACCTCGGCGTATATCAAAGGGTTAATGGCGAGAAGGGATTCCTCGGCGCATCGGGAAAGATGCTCTGCAGACCATCCGTACCACTCCTGATCTTCCTCAAGAACATCAAGGAGAACATTACTGTCAACAAGTACTACGCCGGGCTTCAATCTTCGCCCCTGGTCAAGGCCATGATTTCAGCAGTGCTCATCCGCACCGTTGCACGGCCCCGCATTCTTTCAACAAGTTTTTTCCCTCTGGACTGGGCGCCTTCCCCCTTGCGCAGATACACCACATTCCCCTCAATAACGAACTCCACTTCCGAATGGGGAAGGAATCCCATCTGCTCACGCACTTCGCGGGGAATCGTCACTTGTCCTTTTGTCGTGATGCGCATCTCTATGCTCCCCAAAAGTAATACTGTTAAATGTATTACCAGAAAAGCAATATGTCAAGACAGTAAGCAATTTAGAATTCTAAGTTTTGAGTTTTGAATTATTTTTGTTTAAAGCTGTAGTTTTAACGATCGAAGTAATAATATTAATGAGGCTTTGAGATTCCGTTAAAAGCCAATCTAAATCTTGATGGGCAATATTTTCACTGTCATGAATCAAACGTAACCAATAATTGGTTTCCCGCGCCTCTTTTGACGCAATGGACATTTTTGACAAAAAATCGGCACGACTCTGCCCTGCCGTGGCTTCTTCGACATTTGCTCCTATGCTTGTTCCAGATCTGAGCACCTGTTTCGACAGAATATACTCGTTTTGACGCATCATGGCTCTATGCAATTCGATTATTTTCAGAGCAAATGCATAACTCCGTTCTTTTACCAAATTATTACTCATCATTATACCTTAACTCAGCATTCAAAATTCAAAATTTATAATTCAGAACTGCAACTTAATACCTGTAACTCAAATCCACCTTCAAGAGCTGGTTGGTCTGCTTCGCGCCAGCCACCAGGTTGAAGTTGTTAATCCGCTCCCAGCCGTACATGAGGTTTGCGTCCAGATCACCTATCAGGGGGAAGTTCCAGAAGAGACGCGCGGCATTTTTCCGTTCCACCGCCTGGAGCACGCCACTCGGATCGAATCGACCGTCGCTGTTCACAGTAAGCCGCCCCACATTTCCCCGCTCGGTGTGGAAATATTCCAGGGCCAGGTTGTTGCGTGGCGAGAACCAGTGGCTGTAACGGAGGAAAAAATCCTGGGCCGCTCCCCCCTGTGAATGCCCCGGCGTCATGCCATGGTAGACGTAGCCGGCGGGAAACTGCCAGTCGCCGTATGCCATCACACTCCCCCAGTAGTATTCAAAGCGGAGATCGTTCCTGCCATCGGCAGTCAATCGCGGGATAAAAAAGCCGGCCACGTAACTCTCCACGATCGGCCAGAAGGAGGCCGAGTCCTCGCCGGCATACTCTCCGAACACCTCGGTGTTCCGCAGCCACGGGATGCGGAAGCGTAGGTCAACCCCGGCGATGGAGTTGATGTGGTCGTTGTCGCCGCCGCCGAAGATCTGGTCCTTCAGGGAGACCTTCCCGGAAAAGCCGGGTCCTCCCTCCTGGCGCACCAGGTTGCCGCCGATCTCGAACCACGGCTTCGGCTTCAGCGACAGCTTGAGACCGATGAAGTAAGGACGCCGGTAATCGGCGCCGCTCCCCGTGGCATCAAAGCGGGAGAGGATGAAAGCGTACTTGAAATCGCCCAGATACCGCTTCACCCACCCCACATCGAGGGGTTCCGGGCTGGAAAGCTTGATCAGGTCGAAGTTCTTCGCGTTGTTGGTCAGGGTCGTGGCACCGCGAAATCCGGGGCCGAACCAGTTGGCATCGCGCCCCGCCTCCAGCTCTAGCCCTCCCCCGCCGATCTTCACGTACCCCTTTTGCAGGTCAAATCGGTCATGCAACGGGGTGTGGAGCAGTCGCGGCTCGATCGCCGCGGCCACCTTGTCCGCTACGTATCCTTCCATGGTCCAGCGGAAGTCCACACTGGAGCCCCGGTCGTAGATCACCCCGTCGTTATTCTCCAGAAGTGGTGTCCCTTCCATCCCGGTCTGGTGGACGGTTCCTCCGGCCCCCAATGGGCGCAGGTCCCCGCCGATGAAGCCGAAGGCAGACTGGTGCGCCGGATCGTGCACGTCGCGGTTGTAGCTGCGCGGTACGCCGTCGAGATAGACATATCGCAACTTCGCCGCGGAAAGGGGGTTGTAGTCCGCAAGCGGCGCCTTTTTCGGCGCACCGTGCAGAGAAACCTCCCGTGGCAAAAGCTCGCGCAGCCGCTGCATTACGTCCGTGGAAAAGGAGGGGACTGTACCACCTAGCCGCGACAGATTCCCCTCGGCCTCAAGATATAACCTGGCCGCCTCGGAACGCGAGTAGGGGCGAACGCCCTTGACGTCACTGTCGATCAGACCGAAGCCTGCCAGTTTTTCGATGTAGGAATATACCGGACTGTCTAGGGGGATGTTGTTGGAAGCGAGTGCGAAAGCCTGCGGAGCAGTGAAGGCTAAAAACAACAGGACCAGTTCAGCTATAAATAATACGGAAATGCACTTTATTGTATTTCTAATTTTCACGCCATTTCTTTCATACACAATCAATCAGCGGCTTTTTATCTTACTATATTTACCTGAAAAACAAAGCCGTAGTTATTTTCACCCGATATTCTTCCCAAACAGACAATCAATATCAATAGGCGTTTTTGTTAACCAGCCCCTTAAATACCGTCAAGAACATGATCTTGACATCAAAAAGTGGATCCCAGTTTTCTATGTAGTAAATATCGCACTCAATCCTCTTTTCGATGGAAGTATCACCCCGCCAGCCATTGACCTGCGCCCAACCGGTGATGCCGGGTTTAACCTGATGCTTGACCATGTATTTGGGAATTTCTTCCTTGAACTGTTCGACAAAGAAAGGGCGTTCAGGCCGAGGTCCCACCACACTCATACTGCCGAACAAAACATTAAAAAACTGCGGCAGTTCATCAAGACTGGTCTTTCTGAGAAAAGTGCCGAATTTCGTCTTGCGCGGGTCATCGGCAGTGGTCCAGATGGTCGCCGCCGAGTTATCTGTGGTTACGCGCATGGAGCGGAACTTGAGCATATCGAACGGTCTATTGTTCAGACCTACCCGTTCCTGACGGAAAAACACCGGGCCAGGCGAAGTGAGCTTGATGCCGAGGGCAATACATATCATCACCGGTCCGGTAAGCATGATTGCGACCGTAGAGGCACAGATATCAAACACACGTTTAAGGACCCTGTTGAACGGGTCATCAAGCGGGATATTGCGCACATTCAAGAGCGGAATCCCGTCAAATTCTTCGATCATTGGACTGCCGGGGAGGAATTTGTTGTAATCTGGGATTATCCTGACCCGCACCCCGGCTTTTTCACACTCTTCCACAAGTCCGCCGTACTTCTCATAGGCATTGAGGGGCAATGCAACCACCACTTCATCAATGGACTGACTCTCCAGAAGCTCAGTCAATATTGCGCAGCCGCCCAATACGGGTTTCCCCACAACCGAATTGTCCTGTTTCGCTTCGTCGTCATCGAGAAAACCAACGACCTTGTAACCAAAATCCCGATGCGCTCGGACCTTGCGGGCGAACTCAATACCCACAGGCCCTGCGCCGATAATCAGCATATGCTTCTGGTTGTAACCTTTTGTCCTCAGGGAACGGAGCGTCCTGCGGATGACGTATCGTTCCAGCAAGAGGAATAAAAGGCCGAATACAGCAAAGAGGAGTGAAACCTCGCGGGAAAATTCCTGGCTTTTGTGGAGGAACAGCACACTAAATATGATAACAATGCCCACAAGGTGGGCACGTGTGATAATTAGAACCTCCTTGCGGTACAAGCGGCTCCGCATGGGAGAATAAACATCCATAAAGTAATACGTGACTAATAAAAGCGGCACCATCCAAAGTGGTCCAGCAATATACTTATAATTAATAAGATTCATCTTAACCATACTCAGTTTCAATAGAATTGAACCTGTGTATGCCATCAATAGGGAAATTGCATCCAATGAAACTTGCATGATATTAAGAAAACGCTGGTGTTGTCTAATCATAATTAAGTCCGTTTTAAAATATATTTAAACTAATACACATTTACCAAGGTATCAATCCACGTGCTGGGCAACATGAAGAACCGCAAAGCTGGCATCTTATCGAAAAATAGTTCGAGAAGCGTCAACAATCTTCAACGATTCCATTGTCAGCGAGAAAAATGGTTGCTCGATGCCTCTCTAGCCATCCATCGGGAAACATCCTCGGGGGTTTTTAGTTTTCCATCTACAACTTGAGTGATCAAATCTCTGGTTCGTACAGTTTCAAAGCGCTTGCCAACCGTAATGGTATTTTTCTGGTATGGCATTTTGACCATGAACGGCACCCGCTGTTTGTCAATAATGCCGTCATAGGTATTAAAACGCCAGTGATGGTCTGCCGAGACAATTACCAGAGCCTTGTCCCATGTGCCGGCCTTCTGCATTGCAGCTCGAATCTCGCTCAATAACAGATCTACCAGCGCAACATTATCGAGGTAACCTTCTTTAATATTACGATTTGCACCATATCTCTGTATATGTCGGTTGTAGATGTTCATGCTGTGGGGAACGGGATAATGCAGGAAGGCAAACCCACTCTGATTTGTTTGGAGATAGTGTGTCACGTCCTTATGCATAGATGTGGTAATTGAAATATGATTCCTGACGAGAAGAGAATCACCAAAAGGAGAAAAATAGCCCGATTCCACCAGACTTCTCAATTGCAGAACCACCGTCTTGGCAAGCCGATCAGAAACAGGGTAGAAATAATTAGGATAATCTTTAATGACATCAACAGTACCGAACAGTCGTGAATAGGGGAAGAACCAACCAAAGAGCGCTGTCTTGCCCCCACGGTTATGCATATCAGCAAAGATGGTTGATTCCGTCTGCAGACTGCTGGTTGTCCAGTCGACTCCTGTTAATATCATTTCAGCCGCACTGAGAGGTTTTGTCATCTTTAAGGCTTTACCAGTGAGAAGTGCAGGTATTGATACCGCTGTCGCATCAAATGGTGAATATGCGTGGGTTGCGCACAAACTGGTCTGTTGAAACCTATCGAGTTCCGGCAGCAGCAGCCCCTTTGGTCGCCGTCCAAACGCAATCCCATAGTCCAGTTCATCAAAGATGATCCATACAACCGGCATCGCAAGCGTATTCTCAGAAAGCTGGATATTCTGGTGTGCATGTGAGATAAACACCGACTCCGGCTCTGCCTGCCGTAAAGCCAGGACAGACTGTCCAAAGGTAAAAAATACAAATGGCGCAAGCACCAGAGGTACTTTGTGATACTGCCGAGCGATCATGTGCCGGTAGCGTACCATCCAGAACACCATGCATGTCACTAAAAGAATGACGGCTATACCTGCCAGTAGTGCGCCCCCCTTTCCGAGCGCTCTGTACATATTGTGCATTCCCCACTCATAATTGTTCCTTATGCCGTTTAGGGCAAAGCAAAGGGTGGCGCCATACATAAACGGCCATAGTGCCATGGCTGCCCCCTGCCAGTGGTTGGCTATGAGCGCTGCACACCAAAGTCCCAGTCCAACAAGAATGGTACAGACCATAGCGGCCAGATAGCTGTTTGAAGGGGAATGGGCAAGCCAAAAGCTCTTGCCCGCATCAAATGGTAACAGCAAGAGCCACATCTTCATCATGATTAGATTGGCCAACGAAAGGCAGGACAGAAAATCCCGCAAAGCGGTTTTAACACGCATTACGTCTCCGTGCCAAATATAACCAGCGGCCATTGTCAGCCACTTCTTCCTGGCGAATAATTTCAAAGCGCTTGCCGAGCTCCTTTTCAAAGACGCCCCGTTCAAACCAACCGTACAGGACATCGCGACCTCTCAACAACCGCTTGAATTGGGGGTCATCAGGGCCAACGTATTCAATGACCAGCCATTCAGTGGTCAGTCTGGACGCCTGCTCAATAATCTCATCAAGCGGAATCTGATCAGTCACCAACAGATGATGAACAACCGCCAGCATCAGCACAGCATCAAAATGCCCTTCGGCACGCTCCAGGAAAGAGGGGGTCTCGCGGCTACGCCAGCCCAGCGCCGGTGTCGGCCGTGCCAGATTAACCACTAAAGGCAGGATGTTAGCTTGTTCTCCCTTTGCACGCTGCCAAAGACTGCCCACCACTTCAGGATCAAGATCGGTCGCCACCACCTCGGCACCGTTTCGCGCCGCAAGAAATGAAAAGTGCCCGGTGTTGCAACCCACGTCCAACATCCTTGTAGGCTGTGATTCTTCCAGAAACTGCTCCACAAAGGCCGTCTTATGGGCTGTATCCGCTGACGTGTAGGTACAGGTTTCGTTGTACATAGTCCAAGTATTCGTCTGATGCCTGCGTGTGGAAGAGGCTTGTATGGTGCGAATCAGGCGCGAAAAAAGAGATTGCAGAATGAACGTGGCCTGGTCGGGGTTTGAAAGTCTTTTCCGGGCATACACCTTGCTGGATTGCCGTTCTGCCCGTGCAGCAAGAAGAACCGGCATGGTCACGTTTCCGAGAAACGACGGTGTAAAGCGTGCCCAGGGGCTCAAAAAGCGGTAGGCCTCTTCCGGCTCGATACCATCGCGACGGGCAAGAAAGGTGATGTGACTGGCCATGCCATAGCGTGCATCCAGCAATGCCGGCAACAGAAAGCTTCTGACAAACTGTCCATGGGCCAGCCAAGTGGGATCATGCACGTCGCGTGTCTCAAACGAAAGCAGATCAACAAAGATAGGTAATGGCCCTTGAAACAGGATGTTGAAGGGGGTGGCATCCTTCAGGCCAACACCCTGTTGCAGCGCATGGACACAAAGCTTGAGGGTGTGTTCGGCAGCCGCACAGAGCATTTCCAGCGGCCATTCGGAAGGATATGATGGAAAGTCGATTACGTCGTGCTCCAAACAGAGGCAATTAGCGGCTTCAAGCCCCACAAGCCCGACAGCTTCATCCGTATCAAAAATGCGAAAGGCGGCAACTGTTCCGGCTTGACATTGTTCCTGCAACCATGAGCCAGTAAGCAGCGACCGATATTCGTTGACAAACTCAGGCCTGATGACCCGCATGAGACGATTGCCACATTTGACAAGGTATCCAGCGGGATCACGTAATGATGCCGGATGCCTAACGCTGGTCATCTTTGTTAAACAGCCCTTTGAGATAGGTAATGATATGCTTGAAATAGAATAGCAATCCAACGAAAAACGATCCCAGCAACTGCCACAATAGCAGCCCAGAGCCGGGGTCTGTATAAGCGTGGGCAAGGGAAGGCAGTGCGAGTAATAATATCAGTGAAAGTCTTATAATTCGGCTTGCAATCATAGGCACTCCTTGATCAATTTTCATACAAACTCCAGTATCAGGCCATCTTTCATCTGTATGAGGCATCCATCCTTTTAATCCCTTCCATCCCAGTTAATAAAGCGTCTACCTTTATCACAACTGATCCGGCCAGGGTTTGTCATGGTAATCCGGCACAACAATTTGAGCTGTTCTTGGCGTGGGAAACACAATCAAAAATAAACCTGTCCCCTTTTCTGGATGTTCATGTGCAAATATATTCACTTAGTACAAACAGCAGTATATAATTTGAGATAATTCTGCACAGTTGTTCTGATAGAAAAGTTTTCACATATAATGGTTTTTGATGCTGCTCCCATACGAATAAGCTTGTCACTATCACTAATCAATTTATTTATTGCTTCAATAGCCTCAGAAACTGTTGAAAATAAAAATCCATTAACTTCGTTTATTACTAAGTCTCTATTACCTGTACAGTTATTTAGAATTAGTGGTTTAGAAAGCGACATAGCTTGCATTACAGATAACGGCAATCCCTCCCACAGAGATGTAGATAAATACAAAGATAGTTCATTCATCCGCAGAACCGCTTCATCGTGAGATAACCAACCAGAGACATCTATATTCTGACTAGTTAGTTCACTGCGACATTCTCCGTCGCCAATCCATATGAATCTGATACCAGAGTTTCCAACAAAATGAGATGCAACCTGATTAAACAACTTTGGATTTTTTTGTAGTGAAATTCGCCCAACAGTTCCAATAGTAATTACATTAGATGTAAACGTTGACAAAGTTAACCGATCCAAATGAACACCGTTATTTATACATGTAGCATTTATTCTATGTTTTTTGTGTTCCAAAAGTTCAGATTCAGAGCAAGTTACAACTCGACCTCCTAGTAGCATTCCTAACTGCTCAAGTCTAATAAAGATTTGCGAAACTATCTTAGAAACATCTTTACGCAAAAAAGGAGCAGCATGCGTTGTATACACTACTTTGCGTACATTCCCCGTCAATCGCATCCCTAATCTTCCCAAGAAACCAGCCTTTGCCGAATGCAAATGAACAACATCAATGCCATTAACAGTTTTTATTATTTTAAGTAATTGTAAAAAAGCCATTATATCCTTTTTTAAATTAATTTCTCTACCTACATCCTCCCACAAAATGAATTTTGTATTTTGTGGAAAGTATTTCTTGAAATTCTGTGGGGTATCACTTTTATAGCCATGTACTATAAGGTGATCATACTGGTTCATCCCGTTTATCAAATCAACAATGAAATCGAAAGTACCAGCTGAAAAGGATTCAACAACATGCATTATTATCAATTTAATCACTACCTCTTTACATTTTAATACAGTTCTATAGCCCAAAAGAAGGCTGGATAAACAGAGTTAGCAACGCTTATACATAGTTAGAGCAGATTCTGAGCCCACCACTGAGGCCCCTTCGGACCAGCCTCCAGATAGCACAGTTCAGGAGAGACGCCAGCTGCTCTATTACTGGCAAGAATTTCATGACGGTCTTCCCTTTGCCGTCCTGCACGGGGTGCCGGTGATTCCAACGGAAGGCCACCTCGTTGATGTAGCGCCACATGTGCCTTTTACTGAGCCAGTGGAAGACGCCGAACTTCGCCCGTTCGAGTTGAGAGTTTAATGACTCTGCTGTGTTGTTGTGGACCTCGCCTCTGGCGAACTCCTCATTGCCGTGGTTGACGTATGAGTGGCCGGCGAAGTCTTTGGCGATAGAGCGGTAATTAGGGTTCTGGTCCGTCATGAGGTAGGAGTGTTTGTCCACATGACGCTCGACGTGAGGCTTGATGGCCTCGATGCTGTCGTTCTCGATCAGCTCTGCTCTGACTATGCCCTGACGCTCGACCATGACTAGAATGCCTTGTTTCTTCGTGCCTTTGCCTCGCTTGTGGACGACGCCCTTCTTCTTGCGGGGTTTGCCGCCGAGAAACTTCTCGTCGATCTCGACGACGACGCCGCCAACCGCGGGAGATTTGTCGTGGTTCGTGTCCATCATCTCGCGTATTGCATGGCAAAGCTTCCATGCTGCCTTCTGGGTGATGCCGAGCCACCGAGCCATGTACACGGAGGAGACGCCCTTGCTGGAGTTGACCATGTAGTACATGGCCAAGATCCAGGTCCACAGTGGAAGCTTCGTGCTGTGCATCGGCGTCTTCGTCGTCACCGTGAACTGCCGCCGGCATCCAGAGCACTCATATAGTCCGGGCCGGGCTGAGCGACCCTTGATTGCCCAGGATTCGAGGCAGCCGCAGTGGGGGCAGACGCGGCCTTGTTTCCAGATCACTTGTTCGAGGTATGCTCGGCAAGCCTTCTCGTCGGGCAAGTTTTTTCTCAGTTCGTTTATGGTCATGATGTTCTCTCCTTTTGGGGAACATCATAACCGATACTTATGACAGATTATGTCGCTCTACTGGCAAAAGATGCCTTTGTTTGGGCTATAGAATCGTTTTAATATTAATGCATTTACACTGCATTTTGTTTTTATAAACAGAATTAGCGACCCCAATAATTAATAAGATAATATTAATTACATTATTAACATAGCTAGCTCTTATTTTATAGGCATCAATATAATTAACAATATCATTACTTGTAGAACTGATTCCACCAGAACTGCACATTGCAATCAGTTCGTCAATTTTAAGACAACTATATTTTCCAGTAAATACTCGAAGGGTTAATTCGTAATCTGCAATCACCTTGTATTTCTGATCATATTTGAAGTTGTTAAAGAATGATTTACTGTAAAGTGCTGATTGATGATGCAAAGTGTTCAACACTAATGATTTTAAACCTAAACTTGATATAAACATTTTATTGTTATCGTAAACTACTTTACCATAAATCACATCGAAGCAATTATTAAAACTATTTTCAGTAATAATTCTCTCAATTATGCATGAATCAATCAATACATCATCAGCCCCTAAAAAATAATAATAATCACCGTTACCAGCAGAGAGACCTTTATTCATTGCATCATAAATACCATCATCTGGCTCGCTTATCCAGTATGCAATATTATCATCGTATTTTGATATTATACCTTGTGTACCATCATCAGAACCACCGTCAATAATGATATATTCGATATTATCATACGTTTGATAAATTACACTCCTAATGGTTTGCTCTAGTGTTAGAGCTGCATTATAACATACAGTAATTATTGTAATTAATGGTTTAAGTTGATTCTTCATCTTTTAATATTATTTATTTTTAGTTTAGCAATTCTAGTAACAATAATTATTATTGCAATAAATCGCAGTATCCTGTTTTTTAAAATCCAGACAATAGGTGATCTTCTCATGGTTGTAACAGTTGTAGCATGCCTTCTATACATCACTAGAGGTACTGGATGAAAAATGACTTTTCCAAATACCGTACAAGCAAGACCGCACCATTCATCATGTAATAAATCTATTGAAGGAACTGGCAGCAATATTTTTATCATTTTTGCATCAACAGCCATACAGCAACCTAGAAATGATGATTTAATAAAGTTTTTGATAAGACCTGGGCCGCTGCTTCTCCACTCAAAATACGATGAACAAAGAATACGTTGATCATTAAACACTATAGCATCCGTTATTACAGCATTACAATCTTGGGATTTAAATATGTCCACAACTTCTTTCACCTTATTTGGTGCCCATACATCATCCTGATCAGAAAAAAAGATATATTGACCTCTAGCCTCATTCAGGGCTATTTCAAATGATCGAGCAACCCCCACGTTTTTTTCATTATTAATGATAGAGATTCTATCATCATTGATACTATATATTATGTCTAACGAATTATCTTGAGATGCATCATTAACGATGATTACTTCATCATGTGCCTCAATCTGATTTAATATTGAGTGTAACTGCTCAACAATATATTCAGAACCATTATAACAGGCCATACAAACACTTATCATACTAACAACCTATTTTATCATATGACATATATCTTTAATGTTATTATGATCTATATATTATTTTACAATCAAACTAGTTTAATCATAATTGACTTTCGAAAGAAAATTGCTGTAATAATTAGCCAAGTTAAAGCATAAAATACATATGTAATGAAAGCCGTGTACAAACTTATAAAAAACCTTTGACCATCCATTAACCAGAAAAAAGGTGCCATAACAAAAAATTGTGATAGCATCAGATCGAATAATCTTAAACCATGTCTTTCCAAAAGCCTTTTCCGAATATAAAAACTAGTATAACCGACAGCAACAACAATAAATAAACCACCAACCACGCCATTTGTAAATATAGCTTCCATTATAAGATTTGAATTAGGCAACATCTTATTTGCAGTACTAGTAATACCCAAGTAATTGATATAAAAGAAATCAATCACAGAATTATATTCTGGCTGATAAGAGAAAAATATCTTTAAGAAAGGCAAAAAATAGAGCTGAGTTATACTTAAGTTGTGATTTATAGGCTCTTGACACGCTATAATGTAATAAATTAATTGATCAAAACCTCCTAACAATCTAACAATAAATACTTTCAACGAATCTAACAAGGTGTTATTATATCCACTAGTTTTCATCGCAAATGGAAAACTAATAATCACAGTCAATAATATTATATTTATTATTTTTTTATGTTTTTTATGAAAGTGTTTACCCTGTAGATGCAATAAAAATCGATAATTAAAATACATTAGCACTATATTTAATAATGCGCCCTTACTAGCTGCTAATATAGTTGACGTAAGCAATATAATCAAAGAAACAACATTAATATATCTAACACGCTTAATGTTTGTAAGAGAGAATATCTGAATAGGATATAGACTTGTACTACTGGCAGCCCAAAACAATAATCTGCTATTAGATCCATACATCCCCCTCGCAAGAGCAGGATCATCGCTAAATAATGGTATTGGCACCAACAATAAATTAACAAAAAAATTACTAAAAGTTATTATTAAAACAATTATCGAAATACACAATTGATTACCATCAGACATTGATAAATACTGATGACTGCAATACTTTTTATTTCCACCTGGGACCGATGATGCAATAAGGAACAATATCAAGCATAGCACAACAACCCAATACGTCATCGAAACTTGAATATAAATTGGCAATGCAAATATAGATAAATAACAAGACAATATTACTACATTTATATGTAAAGGGTCATATAAAGTTATTATCGATCTTTTATATATTAATCGTAAGGCGATATAGCATAGAATAACAACTGTTACTGCAATTAAACTATTATTTAATAAGAAATCAACTGACATAATTAATATACTACCACCATTTACACCCGGAATAACTAAAAGTTTCTAATTATAAATCGATTTGCGTGGAATCTACAACAGATCGCCATTAAAGACAACCTTGAATTTATCAATACAATGCATAATTTGAAACTTTTCTTTATTCCAACTTAAATCCCTGTCCCACAACTTAAGGCGAAAAGGAACTCGGGCAAAGAATAAGGGCAAAAATAAAGGTCAGGTCTCAACACCTGGCACCCCCCATGGACAACCTCCACCTTTGCTTATCATCATCTTCAATTGATAAGCAAAGATGCTAATAGAATGAAGACAGATAAAATTAGGCATCAATATTGTCCGCTTTCATTACATGCTCAATCGCTTCAAGCAAGCGCAGTCCGAATTTCCTGGTTCTTTCTCTGCCAGCGGATAATAGTTTCACTTTACCTTGCTTAACAAATACTATATTTTGAACTGCAATCATTTTCGCAGCCATGTCATCTGCATCCGAGGCCTTGAAAAACAATAAACCTTCATGACCTTCAATCTCTCTATTTACCGGAATATCAGAAACAATTGCCGGTACTCCCATGGCAACTGCATCATAGACAGCACCACCACCTGGACCACCTTCAAAAAGCGTTGGCTGTAAAACCGCAATTGAGCCGCGCATAATGTCTATCTGATCCTTTTTAGGGATATGCCCAAGATAATGAATCCTATCAGTTAATCCAAGCTTATTGACTGTATTTTTCAGGTTAGAGAAATAGTTCGGGTGCCGGGAGTCAACAGTATTACCTGTACAAACAATATGAATATCCTGATGATTCGTCACCTTGGTGTATTTAGCTAGCGCTTTAAAAGCAGTTGTGTGATCTTTGTGAATCCAAAATTGGTTGCAAATTACAAAATATTTTTTAGGCAGCTTATATTTTTGCGTAAGATCTTCAGATGATGCCTCAAACCATGATTCGATTGGTGTTGCTGAAAATGGCAAATCAAATACGTTACATTTTGTTTGAGGATAGAACTTCTGAATATCTTTTTTTACATCAGCTGCATTTACGATAACAGCACTTGCTTCTGCGAGCATCTGAGAAAATTGCGTATCCCGCTTGTTAATTTCTTCATTTGAACAATAATCTGGATAGTATTTATGCTGAAAATCATATAAATAGCCCACCCATGGCACAGGAAACGACGAGCCAAGAGAGTAGGCGCTGGGTATAATAACATCAGCCTGTATACTGGCAACTACAGATGCGATATCTTCCCTTGGAGAGTAAAATACAATATCGACATTTCCCTCGATGTTTTGAAATGAATCGGTGAGTTGAATTCTAGAAAATGGTTTATATCGATAAAAAACTGGTCTTTGGCCAGTAAGTAAACTTATAACCATTCTCCTATATGGTGAAAGAAAGCGTCTAGTTTTTGTGACAATTGTGGTGTACTCTGGGTCGGGAAGCAAAATAAATAATTTTGTACTGTCATTGCATACGAGTGCCAACGCATTAACACAAAAACGAATAAAATCTATGCCGCCGCCCCAGTTGGAAAAACCATTGCCAAGAATGGCTATTTTATTAAACTTAATAGTCAAGCAATTTCCTATATCATTCAGAAACTATGTGCAGAATAACATAGCAAATCTAAACTGTTATTCCGCCATCAACAACAATTGACTGCCCTGTAATAAATTTTGCCCCATCCGAAATCATGAATTCTATTAGAGGGATAACATCATCCACGGTTGCAAGTCTTGAAAGTGGAGTGCGACGAACAATTTGCTGCTTTTGCTCAGGAGAAAGTGACTTTGACATATCAGTTTCCATGTAACCGGGCAAAATGGAATTAACTCGGAACCCTTTTGGCCCAAGTTCACGAGCAAGTGATCTTGTCATGCCATCCAAACCAGCTTTAGAGGCACTATATGCAGCAAGACCAGCATAACCCCGTATACCGATTATTGACGATATACTTATAATCAAGCCGGCTGAGCGACGCTTAAGCCGCTCTCTGACATAGCGTTTGGTCATCAAAAGAGTTGACACAAGATTAGCTTGAATTATTTCTGCAATTGAAGATTCACTTTGGGTGGCAAGTAGCCCGTCATAAGCTATACCGACATTGTTGATCAGGCAATCCGCTTCGTGCAAGAAAGGCTGCAGTTTATCCAATGTAGATGTATCATTAAAGTCTATCCCATCAATATGCTTGAATGCATTGGTTATAATTTCTACTCTTGAACAACCAACTACATTGTGGTCTTTTTTTGCCAGGTATTCAGCTATAGCTCTTCCGAGTCCGCGACTCGTACCGGTTACGATTATATTCATACTGTCAGATCCTCGATAGTTTACCTGCAGAAGTCAATTGCACTGATTTTACTTGGTTTATTTTGGCAGGAACAGCATATTTGGGCAGTAATTGTAATAAATGCTTCCGTAAAGCTAATGGTTCGACAGGGCCAACATAATCCAGGCCTACTACTTGACCAAGTAATGGATTGTCAATTGGGTATGCCCGACATTCATGGATTCCCGGGAAAGAATTTACTTGCTGCTCTACAATAGTTGGTGTCACTTTAGCGCCCCCAACATTTATGACTTCCGAATTTCTACCTTTGTAATACAAGCGATCAAAATTCACCTCCCACAAATCACCAGTTGATATACCGTTAAGAAATAATTCCCCGTCATCATCAATTGCCCAGTTTATAAATTTCATAGTGGGATACCCTTCCAATCCGTCGCTTACTGAACAGACATCACCTAGTTCTGTTGAAGCATATATATGAGTGACGCGAGCTTTCGGCCAAAGTTTTCTGGCATCGTCGAGAATTTTTTGCGTAGCATACTCCCCGCCAAAAGTTAATTGTTGAATGTCGGCTGATTGCAGCATACCGTTATCGCATAATTGCAATTTCCTAAATAGCGATGGCGTAAGGCTAACATGGGTTGAATCTGAAAATTTCGCCAAAATTGATTCAAAAGTAAGATCGTCCGGTATTACCAACTGTGCGTTAGTTCTGATTGTATGCAGGATTACAGATAAGCCAGCCCAACGACCAGGATTAAAGGTGAGAAGCCAACGATCATTCTGTGATCCAGTACCTTTTTTATTTAATATTACTTCATGGCAATTTTTCCAAATTATTTTAGGCTGCCCCGTAGTCCCAGATGTATATAGTGAAATTTGACCTTGAGTTATTGGACTCTCTACTACACAACTAGTATATTTGTTATCACATATCCAACTGAAATCATCACGATAAGATGGTGACAGTAAAAAGTTAGCATTCCCTGGAATAATACAATCATTTATTAACTGTATGAGTTTTTGCACTTCTTGAACAAAATAACCGCTTTTCCCAATCCAGCATTTAAAATACATGTCATTAATCCCCTTGCTGTTTATATAGAAGCATGGCTAATTGTTGCACTGTCTGAATCTCCTGCCAGATAACGCCTTCCTCTTTCACTTTCTTGCCAATGAACTCCTCACCTGAAAGCATGACCATAGCGTAATCTAGGCTATCAATACCAAGATCAGCGATGAGCTTATCATCATTATTGATTTTATCGATTGGTAAACTTTCAAGTAGAACTTGCGCAATATTTTTTTTAATATGGTTAACAATCTCATCAAATGATTTCATTTATTAACATACTCCTTCTCTAGGGTTTGTAAACGGTTCTGATCACGCTTACCAATCAAGCGGATTGGATTTCCTGATACAATTGCATATTCTGGAACAGACTTATTAACAAAACTTAAAGCTCCGACTGAAGCCCCAGTTTTTAAAACGCACCCTGGCATAACTACAGATCCGCATCCAACGATGACGTGCTTTTGAAAGACAACAGGGGCACTTTTAACCTTGCGGTATTGATTAGGTATAGTTGGATTTGTAAGCCAACCTTCCGAATAATCATCGGTTGAAGTAAAAATACTCACCCGTGACGAAATGCCACAAAAATCATGAATCTCAATGCTAGCGCCATTTCCAAATAAGTGCGCGGCATGTGCTATATGTACGTTGTTCCCAATTGTCACTCCAGCTGCACCCGAAATAAAACACCAAGAGTCAATACGTACATTTGAACCGATATATATATTTTTCGGGGAAATAAATTTTACCGAGCGATCGATCTGAACATTAACACCTACTCCACCTAGCAGGCTTTGCAGTTCATCAATACTATACAACTCCATAATATTACCTTCCTATTTCTTGAAATGATCTGAAATCGCATTGGAAATAAACCGTACACTGCCATTGTTGAGTTCAGGCCAACTCGGTAGATTTATTCCACACCACCCCAAATTCTCAGCAATTGTATGCCGCTGAAACTTTGCAGCATACATCGGCATGGTATGAACCGGATAGAAAAGTGGACGCGTTTCAACACCCGCTTTAGCTAAAGCATCGCGTAGCGGGTCTCTTTCTTCCGGTTCATCAACTAAAATTGAAACCATCCAGTACGAATTACGGACATCACCAAACTCACCATGAACGGTTACAGGCAGTCCTTTTAACCCCTCTTTATACCACTCGGCAATTTGTCGTTTCTTCGCAATAAAATCATCTGCCTGTTCAAGTTGGGCAAGTCCGATTGCTGCACAGATATTGGTCATACGATAGTTATACCCGATCACATCATGCCAGTATTCACGATGCTTTGCCAAGCCCTGCCCTTTGAAGTGTGCTGCACGGTCAAAGAGAGTTTCATCATTGGTTACGACCATGCCGCCTTCACCGCAGGTAATTGTTTTGTTGCCAAAAAAGCTGTACGTAGAAATGTCACCAAAGGTGCCAACATGCTGTCCTTTATAGCGTGAGCCAAACGCTTCGGCGCAGTCTTCAACTACAAAAAGCCCGTGTTCTTTTGCAATAGTTGTAATCCGATCCATATCACATGGATGCCCGTACAGGTGTACTGCCATGACGGCCTTCGTATGAGGCGTAATTTTACGACACACATCTTCAGGATCCATTTGCCAGGTATCTGGCAGAGAATCAACAAATACAGGCGTTGCCCCAGTGTACGCAATGGCGTTAACAGAAGCGATGTATGTAAGCGTGGGAACAATCACCTCGTCGCCAGGGCCAATGCCTAGAGCGACTAGCGCTAAATGGAGAGCGACGGTGCCATTACAAACAGATGTGGCGTGCTTTATACCCGTATATGACGCAAAACGGCTTTCAAATTCGTTAACGAATTTTCCTTTTGACGATATCCAGGTTGAGTCAAGACATTCATTGACATACTTTTTTTCATTGCCCGATAAAGACGGTTGGTAAACTGGTATTTTATCCATAAATGCTATCCTTTAACTTATTCACAATCAGTTTTACTGAACATATAGAGTATACAATTGGTATTACAATGGTTACAGAACTTACCAGATAGTATGCCTTTAAACCAATGATGGGGATAAACAAATAATGACCGACCAAAGCAATAATTGATGAACTTATTAACAAGAAGTTTTGGGCCCAAATTCTATCAAGGCTGACCAAAATTTCTGAAAGTGTTGAATACAAGGTGTACAAAATCATACAGCCAAAAAATAACAGCCATCCATATAATCCAAATGGGCTTTCCAGCTGTTTTTTAACCCAAATCTTTATAATCCAGTCACCATAAAAAACAAGAAACAATGCAGGAGAAAGAATAACAGCAAGTCGTATTTTAAGCGCTCTTGTGATAGACTTCGCAACCCAATCTGCTTCTTTACGTTCGAAGGCTTCACGAATAGCTGCATAAAATGGTGTGGAGAAGCTTACGCCAAGAGTGAAAATCATTAAGTAAATCTTCCAAAGTATATTGTAGTCAGCAACCATCGACAATGAACCAACTTGGGCAATAATTACATTGACCAACTGACAAGTCAGCATAGAGCCAGCAAGATAGACAAACATAGGAACACTGGAATTAGCCACTCGCCTAAACGCCGGCCATGAAACAGTTCTTATACCAATACTCAGCCACGGAGTTTTTCGTTTCAGCATTATCCATGCAATCACATTACCAACCAGGGGGCCCACAGAAATAAGTAGCACTAGCATCGGGAGGCTGAGTTTCAACTTAACCGCAAGTATTAAACCCAAAAGTGCCACAAGAGAAGAGACAATCTGTGTCAAATTTACAACATAGCTTAGTTGGTAGGCAATAAAAATTCGATTGACAATAGCTAGTGGCAAATTCAGTACAAACATTAATCCTGCAAGAATAAAACAATTAATTACCATTGGTTTAAGAGCCAAACTTTGCAAGTTAAGTATTGATTCCCAAGGTAAAAAATACGCTAAAGCTATAACCGGTCCTAAACAAATAAGTGCAATCAGGGTAGTAGCTACAAATGCTGTGGAAACATATGACGTTGCTGTCTCCCGGTCATCCCTCCCATGGGCTTCAGCTAAGGCATTTGTTAGACCATTGCTGATACCAAAATCAGCGAGCTGCATCCATACAATCAATGAACTCACTACCATCCAAAGGCCAAACTGCTCCTTACCAAGATAATTAACGGTAAGCGGAACGGTAATTAACCCCAACAGTGAGGTAATCAACTTCGCAAAAATGCTCGTAAAACTCGATAAGGCGATGAGCCTGTAACGCTCTTTGGATCTTCCGTATTCTGTAGAAGTATCATATGGAGTAAGCCTGATTACTTCACCGTAACTACGTATGCGGTCTATAGTTGACAATGTAACTAAGCCTCGTGCATAGAATCAATGGATAATGTGTAGTTAGGGGGACAAGGTGGAGAAACAGAAGGGTCACCCATTTTCTATTCCCATATCATAACGTTCGATCATTCGATCCATACTTTACCCCCTGTCAAAGCCATGTATCGAATCTGACATTAACTGAACACCACCCAACCCTGAAAAGCCACCGGCCCGGGCCTGTGGTCTTTGTACTCAACCCATGGATGCGGAATACCAATCATAGGTTCGACGCAATCCCTCTGCCAGCCCAATCTTATGTTTCCAGCCAAGTGCATGAATTCTTGAAACGTCGGAAAGCTTGCGCGGCGTGCCGTCGGGCTTGGTTGAATCGAAGACCAGTTCGCCGGCAAAGCCGACTATTTCCTTGATCCGCAGCGCCAGTTCCCTGATGGTGACCTCCTCGCCGCTGCCGATGTTTACGATATCGCTTCCCTCATACGATTTCATCAGGAATAAGGACGCATCGGCCACGTCGTCCACATGGATGAACTCCCTGGTGGGAGAACCTGTTCCCCAGATGGTAACCGTCTCGGCCTGGGCAATCTTCGCCTCGTGAAACTTGCGGATCAACGCAGGAAGGACATGGGACGTTTCCAGGTCAAAGTTATCATTGGGGCCGTATAGGTTGGTCGGCATGGCGGAGATAAATCTGGTGCCATACTGACGGTTGTAGGACTGGCACATCTTGATGCCGGCAATCTTGGCAATGGCGTACGCTTCGTTGGTGGGCTCAAGGGGGCCGGTGAGCAGGTATTCCTCCTTAATCGGCTGCGGCGCCAGCTTCGGATAGATGCAGGTACTGCCGAGGAAGAGGAGCTTTTTGACGTCATTCAGCCAGGCATGGTGAATGACGTTGGTTTGAATCATCAGGTTGTCGTAGATGAACTCGGCAGGTAAGCTGTTGTTGGCGATAATGCCACCGACTTTGGCAGCGGCAAGGTAAACGTATTCAGGCTTTTCCTTATGGAAAAAGTCAGCTACTGCCGCCTGATTGCGCAGGTCGAGCTCACTGCTGGTGCGCAGGACAAGGTTTTCGAACCCATCAGCCTGTAACCGCCTAACGATGGCCGATCCCACCAAGCCGCGGTGGCCGGCCACATAGATGCGCGCCCCCTTATCCATTGACCCGCTTCTCCCGCTCAGCTTCCAGCAGGTCCGCATCCACCATCATGTTGACCAGCCCTTCAAAGTCGGTCTTCGGTGTCCAGTTGAGCTGCTCTTTCGCCTTTGTCGGGTCGCCGAGGAGAAGATCCACCTCTGCCGGCCGGAAATATTTGGGGTCAATCTCTATGACGATCTTGCCGCTCTTTGAATCAATACCCTTTTCATGGACACCATCCCCCTGCCACTGCAAAGGCATGTCCAGACGGGCAAAGACCTTTTCCGCAAATTCCCGCACCGAATGGGTTTCGCCGGTGGCAACCACGTAGTCGTCCGGCTCCGACTGCTGAAGCATGAGCCACATCGCCTCCACATAGTCGCCGGCAAACCCCCAGTCGCGCTTGGCGTCCAGGTTGCCGAGATAGAGACAGGGCTGCAACCCCAGCTTGATCCGGGCGGCAGCGCGGGTGATCTTTCTCGTGACGAATGTTTCGCCGCGGCGGGGTGACTCGTGGTTGAAGAGGATGCCGTTGCAGGCGAAGAGGTTGTAGCTTTCCCGGTAGTTGACGGTTATGTAGTAGGCATAGGCCTTGGCACAGGCGTAGGGGGAACGGGGGTAGAAGGGGGTAGTTTCCTTCTGCGGCGTTTCCACCACCTTGCCGTAAAGTTCGGACGACGAAGCCTGGTAGAACCGGGTGTTCAGCTCGGTTTCGCGGATCGCCTCAAGGATGCGCACCGCACCTAGGGCATCCACCTCGCCGGTATACTCGGGGACGTCGAAAGAGACCCTGACGTGGCTCTGGGCGCCGAGATTGTAAATCTCCTCGGGCTTTACATCACGCAGCACCTTGTTCAGGGAGCTGGCATCGTTCAGGTCTCCGTAATGAAGGAACAGTCGGGCGGAGGATTCGTGGGGGTCCTGATAGATGTGATTGATCCTGCCTGTATTAAAAGATGAGGAGCGACGGATGAGACCATGCACCTCGTAACCTTTTTTCAGCAGCAGTTCGGCAAGATATGAACCGTCCTGGCCGGTAATACCGGTAATTAACGCCTTCTTCATGGTGCCTCCGTCTATTTGGTTTATTGAATGATTGACTTTCCCGATTTACAGAAATCAACGTACCCAAATGAAGAATAGATATCTACCACAGTTTGGCCATAAAGGCAATTCAATGCTGTCACTCTTTAATGCTCCCGGTGCGAATCTTTTCGATGATGTTCGTGGTGGATTTCCCGTCGACGAAGGTGACGAGCTCGACCCGGCCGCCGTAGGACTCCACCACCTCTTTACCCACCACACGCTCCGGGGTATAGTCGCCACCCTTGACCAAGACCTGCGGCTGGAGGGTCTCAATCAGCCTTAAGGGGGTATCCTCGTCGAAAATAACGACGAAATCGACACAGTCCAGGGCGGCCAGGATATGGGCTCGCTCCGCTTCGCCGATGAGGGGCCTCTCCTCCCCCTTCAGACGGCGCACCGAAGCGTCGCTGTTCAGCCCGACCACCAGCAGGTCGCCGAAGGTGCGCGACTTCTGCAGGTATTTCACATGCCCCACGTGGAGGAGATCGAAACAGCCGTTGGTGAATACCAGCCGTTTACCCCTCATTTTTTCGGCTTTGACAATAGCAGCCAGCGCATCCAGGTTCTTGATCTTCGCATCGCTGTCCGGATGGGCATGACCGATCTCGGCAATAATCTCCTCTGGAGAAACCGTCGAGGTCCCCAGCTTGCCCACCGCAATGCCGGCCGCCACGTTGGCTACCCGGGCGGCCGCACCGAATTCGAGGCCGCAGGCAAGGCCCAAGCTCAGGACCGATAGCACCGTATCGCCTGCGCCGGTGACATCGTACACCTCGCGGGCCACGGTGGGAATATGGACAGTTCTGCCATCCTGCATGAAGAGAGACATACCCTCTTCGCTCCGTGTGATGAGGAGCGCGTCCAGCTCCAGCCCGGCCAATAATGTCTCCGCTGCCCTGGTCAGGCCCTTCTCGTCTCTGATCGCCATACGCGAGGCGGTTTCAGCCTCCTTACGGTTCGGCGTAAGGATGGTCGCCCCGCGGTATTTGCCGTAATCACTCCCCTTCGGATCGACGACCACGGGAATGCCCAGACGCCTGCCGGCAGCGCAGACCGCCTCCAGAACCCGCGGAGTCAACACCCCCTTGAGGTAATCCGAAACAAGAATGACGTTGAAGCGGGCGGCCTCGGCAGCGATAAAGCCGAGAATCTTCTCCTCAAATTCAAGGGATATTTCATCCCTAGATTCCCTGTCGATGCGGACGATCTGCTGATTGGCGGCAATCACCCGTGTTTTCTTGCTGGTCAGCCGGAGGGGGTCCTCGAAGACCCCTGCCAGGTCAACGCCCTTGCCGGTAAAGGCATGACGCAGATGACTTCCGTTTTCATCGCCACCGATCACGCTGCAGACGGCCACCTGACAGCCGAGCGCCACCAGATTGTTTACCACGTTCCCGGCGCCGCCAAGACGCAGATCCTCGCGGGTGACGTCAACTACCTGCACCGGCGCCTCGGGAGAAATCCGTTCCGCCTTCCCCCACAGGTATTCATCGAGCATCAGATCACCGATCACCAGGGCACGGATCTCCCTGGCGCGGGTAAAGAGGGATTCAATCTCTTTTCTTTCCATGTAAACTCCTAAATTGGGATTGGTGAACGGGGATCGGCAAAACCAGTTCCCAGTTCCCAGTTCCCAGTTCCCAGTTCCCAGTTCCCAGTTCCCAGTTCCCTATCCCCTGATTCTGTCCAATATTCCAGCCGCCAAGAGCGGCAGCATGATCTCGTGGTGCCCGGTGAGGGTGTAGCCGCGGCTTTTGCCCGAGGTGGGGCGCTTCACCACGTTTTGCAAAGGGCGGTAGTGCTGCTGCATGTCGAAGTTGGCGGTGGTGAAGTGGTCCACGTGATGCCCCAGGTTCTGGGCAATGGAAAGGGCCTTGAGAAAAACCTCGGGGAGCAGCACTGCACTCCCCACGTTCAGGTACACCCCGCCGTCACCCAGTTCCGCGACCACCGAGGTGAGGATCTTGAAATCCGTGTAGGAGGCCTCGCCGATCACCGCCCCGTCGGCAGTGGGGTGCTGGTGGATGATGTCGGTCCCCAGCGCCACATGGACCGTGACCGGGATCTCCCGCTCCGCGCAGACGGCGAGAAGGCTGTATTCCCGGAAGGGATTGTCGTTGTCGACGATGAAGCGACCCACCGCTTCGCCGTAGCCGAGCCCCCGTGCAACACCATCCTTGAGCGCCAGGTTTATGTCGCGCCCCGTCTCCTCGGCCATGCCGAATGTTCCGCAGTGGAGCACCGCGCCCACGTCCTCGCTGGTCTCTCCGATCAGTGAAATCTCGTAATCGTGAATTGAGCCGGCGCCGTTCAAGGCGAAGGCGGTGATCGCGTCCGCCTCGATGAGGCTTTTCAGCACCGGTTGCAGGCCGCATTTGAGCACATGGGCTCCCATGGCCATCACCACAGGTTTCCCCTTGGCGCGCGCATCGACTATAGCATCGATCACGCCGAGAAGCGCCTGTGAGCCGAGCTGCGGCGGGAGGGCCGAGAGCAGCTCCGCAACGGACATGCCGGCAGAAACCGGCCGGCCGAAATCCCGAGCAACGCTCACCTTGTTCTGCCGCTCGGCCAGAGGATAGGTTTTGACGCCGGAAAGATCGATGGGTCTGTATTTCATTGGGTTTACCTCTTCTGTTTTTTGAATCCGTTCACCTGCAGATTCAAACCGACAACGCTTTTTCGACACCCTGCACAACGGCTTCCACCGTTATGCTTTGCCGGCATTCCTCATCCTTGTCGCACCGTGTCCTGAAGCACTTGGCGCACGGCAGTGGAGACTGAACTATCACATGACCATCGCCTCGCGGGCCGCTCCTTTTGCCGTCGGAAGAGCGGTAAAAGGAAACGGTCGACGTGCCGACCGCTGCGGCCAGATGCACAGGGCCCGTGTCACCTCCCACCACCAGATCGACCTTCTTCAGCAGGGCGGTCAGACCTTTCAACGAATACCGTTCGATCACCCTGGCGCCAGGGCCGATGCCCGCGGCAATACCCATTACTACACGACGCTCCATGTCATTACCCCAGGAAAGGAGGACGGACGATTCCGAAAATCTATCCAGCAAAACCTTCCCCAGCTCGATCCAGCTCCTCTCGCTCCAGAACTTGGTCTGCCAGGTGGTCCCGTAATGAAACAGGAATACCAGCCCGTCGGCCAGGGTGGAGAGGAGTGTCTCGGCGACAGCGTCGTCCTCCGGCGTAGTGTAAATGTCGGATGAAAGCTGCATTTCCCTGAAATCGCGACCGAAAGGGACGCTGACAAGCCGCAGGTACTGGTCGGTAATATGGTAATCATGGGGCCGCAGCGGGATCTGGCGCGTCGTAAACATCATGTTCAGCCGTTCCTGGAGGACGTCGGCATTGAAGCCGATCCGGTTGTCGACACCGCTCAGCCAGCCGTAGACGCCGCTCTTGATGTTTCCCTGGATATCGAAGACGACATCAAATGCCCTCTCCTGCAACGCCTGCTTCAATGCGCCTATCTCACGAAAGGTACTGACGGCGAAAGGCCGCTTGCGCCAGACTTTGGTGCGTGCCGTATGGATCGTGCTGATCAGCGGATTTCCGGCCACAACGTCCTGGAAGGGCTCCTCGACCAGCCAGTCGATCTCGATCCCGGGCGAGACCTGGTGCAGATAATCCAATACCGGCAAGGCGTGGATGATGTCCCCCATGGCGCTCATTTTAACGATCAGGACCCGCATCGACGCTCCGACTCACACTTCACTGATTGAGACCTCCGGTTTTTCTTTCCGCCAGCATCTGCGACACGGCTGAAAAGACCTCGTCCACGGAAATCTTTTCCATGCATTCCAGGTAATGGGGGTTGCCGCACTTTCTGGCGTTACAGGGGACGCACTCAATCTCCGCATGGCGAATCACCCGATGCCCCTCCCCCACCGGCCCGGTCCGGCGCGGCTCGATCGCCCCGAACAGGGCGACCACCGGCGTCCCCACCGCCGTTGCCATGTGCAGCGGGCCGGTATCGCCGCTGACAAGCAGGGCGCATCGCGCGAGGACCGCACCCAATTGCAGCATGGAGGTCTTCTCCACCAGGTTCAACGGCTTATGTCGCATCCTGGCGCATATATCCTGCGCCAGTTCCCGCTCGCCACCACCGCCGACGACAACCACTTCCGCCCCCAGTTCATCCATCAGGCGATCGCCGAGGGCGGCAAACTGCCGGGTACTCCAGCATTTTATCAGGTTACTGGCGCCGGGGTTGAGCGCGACGACAGTCCTGCCGGCAAACCCGTTCAAACGGAAGAGCTCTTGCGCATGCTGCACCTCCTCGCCCCCGAGAAAAAGCTCCAGGCGCTGCTCCACATCGCTAGGCGCTATCCCGAGCCCCCCCAGGGTTTCCAGGTGGTTGACCACCGCGTGCACGGTTCTCCCCCTCGCCTTGTTGTAGACGAGCACCCGGCAGGGGAAGGCAGCGGAGGCGAGGAACCACGCCTTCAGGTTGCTCCGCTGGAAATTGAGTACCAGATCGTAATGGCCGCCACGCAAGCGTTGCCAAAGGCCCAAAAGGGCGGACAGGGAGCGGTGCTCCCTACCCTTGTCGAAGACTATGGTCTCGTGGACAAGGGGATGGTGCCGGAACAGGTCCACGGAAGGGGCGCTGCCGGCCAGGATGGATATCCGCGCCTCCGGCAGCTTCCTCTTAAGCGCCCTGAGCACCGGAGTCATCTGCAGGAGGTCCCCCATTGCGCCCGGCTTTATGATGAGGATGTTGTTAAATCTTTGCATCGGATCGGCGAATCTCTCTACTCATTTTTGGATTTTTCGAGCAAAAGGCGCATATCATCCATGGATCTGCCCGACATACGTCTTACTATATGTCCAAACAGGCGTTTCTTCAATTTCAGAATCAGCCGGAAGGCCGGATTGCTTATTTTCCTTGGGGTCAGCAAGTGCAGGCTCTTACCGTCGCTGTAAAGGTTGCGCCCGTATTTTGCGGCAATGTGCCGCAGGGTCCGGGCGGAATAAAACGATATGTGCTGACCGTGCTCCAGCCCGTAATACCACCACTCGCCAGGCTTCGGAATCGGGTCCGGCAGCAGCTGGGTCGTGAAAAGGATAGTGGTGGAAATTGCGTTCATCCGCTCCAGCTCTTCCAAAGGATGAACAAAATGTTCGAAACTCTCGAAGGAAGTAATCAACTGGATATCCCCATCCCCCGTGTATTCGAATCCCCTGGCGACCAGGTTCTGGGAATATGCGTCACACCAATAAAAGTCGAAACCGATATCCCGCATCAGCCTGGTGAAGATGCCGTATCCGCCTGCGTAATCGAGATACCTTCCCTTCCGGTCAAAGAGGAAATACAGCAGGGCAGCCGTTATTTTCGAAAGGGCGATATTCCTCGCCATGAGGCCCGTGTCGGTCACGTTTATGGACGAGCCATAAGCCTCCGCCAGCCAGAACGGCTCTTCGGTCTGCAAGAAGCCGCAATTACGGCACGAGTAATACCGTACATCGTGCTTCCCCAGCACCTTTGCCGTGAAGATACCTTCCGATTCATGATTGCAGATCTTGCATTCCATTCGTTTCACCCTTGGCTGGACGGGAACCGGCGCCTTTACAGGGACCGCAAAGAACGTGTCATGACGCTCTCCATGATCCGCGAGAACTCTTCCCTGGAGAATCTTTTCTGGGCGTATTCCTGGCTGTTTGCGATCATCTCCCTGATCTCGTGCTCCGGTCTGTCGATGACGTCCAGGACGGCCGCTTCGATCTCTTCGATCGTGCAGTCCTTCAGCAGGCACCCCATCTCCCGGGTCAGGTCGATACCCGAATTCTCGCTCAGGATGGGGACCATTCCGTGCTGCATGCAGGTTATGGCGGAGGTCGATATCCCCTCACTGCACGATGGGCTGACAAACCCGACCACATGCCTGGTAATATCCTGAAATTTGCGACTCGAAGGGGAGAGAAAGCCGTGGCTGACGATGTTGGAGCATCCGGTCAATTCATGCTTGTACGCTGCCACGAAATCCTTTTCTTTCAGGTACGGCCCGATCACATGGAGCACGAGTCCGGGGTTGCGGGCAAACACCTCCAGGGTCAGGTCCAGCCCCTTGTGCACCGCCCCGGTCCCGTTGAACCAGACGAACTCCTTCCGCAGGGTTATCTTGCGGCTCTCCCTGGTCAGGGAAAGATGGGAGCCGGTGGGTACGACCCGATTCAGCTTGTGCTGGGCGTAGTCGGGAAACGTTGCCGCCGTCACCCCGTTGCCGATCAGGGTAACGGTATCCGCCGCCGCCAGGTTCCCGTGAAACAGTTCCAGATCCGCCGCATTTACGGATCTGCGTGGGGCGACAACGGCCCCCCGCCTCATCTTGAGGTCGCCGATTCTTTTTAGCTCGGCGTTGTTGGAAAATGAGGGGTCGCTCCCCGTCACATGAAAAAACCTATAAGTGCCGGGGGTCGAGCAGCGCTTTAGATTCATGTGAATATCGAAGACGGCCGCATACTCCCTTTGGGGCACGAACGCGGTGTCATCCCAGGAGATCGCGTCAACGGCATAACCGTGTTTGTTGAACAGCCTGACTATTTCAGCGCTCTCCCAGGCGTTGGAGTGGCGCAGGAAACGCCTGTCACTCTTCCCGTACAGCAGGGGTTCGGGGATGTAGCTTACGAGGACATGTCCCTTCGACCTTGCGCCGGAGGGGAAATAATCCATGATCCGTTCATGGCGCGATTGCCTGAAGCAGGCCTTGATTTTACGGGTTATTCTTCTCAGCATGCTCCGGCCCTGTGGTAAACATCAATGGTCCTGCGCGCCGTCTCCTCCCAGCTGAACATCTTCGCCCGTTCGAGACCCTTTTGCTTCATGTGCGCGCGTTTTTCCCCATCGTTCCATACGGCGAGGACTTTTTCCGCCATATCCTCCGGAGAGAGGGGATCGAAGGTCACTCCCGCATCGCCGACGATTTCCGGTATCGAGGTGACGGAAGAGCAGACAACCGGACAGCCGCAGGCCATGGCCTCGACGAGGGGGATGCCGAATCCCTCGAAAAGGGAGGGGAACACCATCACCCTGGCCAGGTTGTACAGATGGGGGAGCTCCTCGTAGGGGAGATACCCCAGCACCTTGACCGTCCCCGCAAGCCCCAGCCGGTCGATCTCTGCCACTATTTCCCCGTGCGACCGCATGGCGATCCCGGTAAGGACGAGCTCGCCGGCAAAGACATGCTCTTCCTTCAGAATACGGAGCGCTGCCAGGAGGTTCTTGTGATTTTTGTGCGGCCAGGTCGCGGCCGGATAGTACATGAAGGGGCGATCAAGGGCGTATTTCGCCCCGATCTCTGCGCTTTGCGCCTCGTCGAGCAGCCGGTATTCCGCGCCGCACCCCTGATAAACCACGTCGATCTTGTCGGGGAAGACGGCAAACTTCTCCACCAGTCCCTGCTTCACATGCTCGGAAATTGCGATGACCCTCTCCGCCGATCTCGCCGCCTTCCCATATTTCTTTCTCCTGCGGCGGAGTTCGCGGGGGGTGAAGAACTCCGGGTAATACTCGTGCTGCATGTCGTGGAAGGTCAGCACCGACGGCGTCTTCAGCTTCAGAGGTCGCACATTGGTTAGAGGGTTGTGGACCACGTCCATCCTCATCCTGTCGATCCCCAGCCCCAGCAGATCCACCCCAATGGTGTTCCTCAGGAAGCTCCTCAGCAGCCGACCGGCTGATTTCCTCTTGTTGTTGACGATCTTCAGCTTCAGCTCGGGGCACAATGAGGAAAAGTATGGCGCGTTCGTCTCATTGCAGACCACGGTATAGGAATTGCCCCGGTCGTTATACACAAACCAGGGGACGATGTTCCGGATATAGGTTTCTATACCCCCCATGGCGCCGGGGTTGAATTCGATCATGTTGATTGCTACATTCATGCAATACTTTCCAGACCGCTATCGGCGGCCGCGCACATACTTTTTGTAGTAAAGTCCGATCCGTTTGTAGAACGCAAACGCGTATCGGCCGATCGACTCGATGAACCTGACCTCTTCCTCTTTCCAACGTTCATAGTTCTGCCGGCTGAAGCCACCCTCAAAGTAATTGGCAATGGGGCGGTCGATGAACAGGGTCCGTTCGATGCCGTATTTTTCGATCATCTCATAGGTGAGCACCCTGTCGGCGATGATCTTGTAATCGAGATTGTATCCACTGACCGCGTCCCTTTTGTAGAAAATCGTCTGATGGCATAGCGGAGTGCCGGTAATCAGCTTTCTGCTCCCCTTCAGGCGCTTCCCCTTTACATAGACCAGCGTCCGGTCGTCCTCCAGCATGTTGGCCTTGCCGTAGATGAGCACGTGGTCTCCCGCGAAGGCGTCGCCGATCTCGGCCAGATCAACCGCCAGCTCGTCCCTGGCATTGAGGAACAGTAGATACTTGCCATTGCTGCACGCTATCCCCTTGTTCATGGCGTCGTAAATGCCTTTGTCAGGCTCGCTCACCCAGTAATCCACGGCATCTTCAAACTCGCGGATCAGCTCCAGGGTCCCGTCGGTCGAGCCGCCGTCGATGATGATGTATTCCAGGTCGTACTGCTGGCGGACGACGCTCTCGATGGTCTGCCGCAGGTATTCCGCACCGTTGTAGACCACGGTAATTACCGTGAGCAGCGGTTTGCCGGCCATGGACCTACTGAAGCGCCCCATCATCCTCAGCCCCCCTTCCGCTTTCCTGTATCCGCCATCAATCGTCATTGCCGACGCTCCAAGGAAAGATTACCGGTCAGGCCGGCAAAAAACTCCAGATAGCTGCGCCCCATCGTTGCCACGGAAAAAGTGGACTGCACCAGATTAACCCCCTCGCGCCCCATGGCAAAGCGCCGCTCATGATCGCGCAACAGCCCTGCCACGGCCGCGGCGAACTGTGCCGGTCCGCCGTCCACAAGCACTCCCGCATCATTGCCCTTAAAGATATCCACCTGCCCACCTTCGTTGTAGGCAACCACCGGTGTCCCGGCGGCAAGGCTTTCCAGGTGGACCAGCCCGAACCCCTCATTGCGAAAAGTGCTGACCGAAAGGTCAAGGTCGAAATAGACATCAGCCAACCGTTCGTGGGGGACCTTGCCGGTGAAGATCAAGCTATCCGCGACCCCGAGGAGTTCCGCCTTCTCCTTGATGGGCCCGGTCAGGCCGGCATCGGTATCATCCCCCACCAGGGCCACCTTTATCGAAGGGAATTCCCGTTTCAGGAGCTGAATGATCTCGATCAGCTCACCCTGATTCTTGAAGAACGCCCCCACCATGCCGATCAGGGGGAAACCTGCTCCATGGAAAAACCGGCGCTGCCGCCCGACTGTGAATTTCTCAACCGAAGGCTCTCCCGGCACGGGGATGCCGTTCGGCAGAATGGCAATCGGTGAAACTATGCGGGGGTTGCCCGCAAGGAGCCTGTCGCGTATGAACGAGGAAACGCAGACCACCGCGTCCGCCGCGCCGAGAAAGAGCTGCTTCCGCGCAGTCGCGGTATGGTAACACATTACCAGCTTGCCCCGCTTCCCAAACGGAAAGGCCAGCTTCCAGGCAAGCACGGTACGGAGCAGGTCATGCTCCCTGGTCACCATGACGATATCGAACCGCTCGCGCCGGAACAGCGCGGCAATGTCGCGGATCGCTCGCAGGAAACCTTCCCCCGCGGCAAAAAAAGTCGAGATCGGAAAACCCAGGGACGTGAAGTTGTGCGCGGACGGCGACCCGGTGCGGCAGAGGAAGTGTGGGGAGCACCCATCCCCGACCAGTTGGAGCGCCAACGACTTCAACTGCTCCTGGCCCCCCCCCCATCCCTTGTCGAAGTTGACAAGCAGGACCTTCATCGCACCGCCGCCCCGGCCGCCAGAAGCATCCGCTCTGCTGCGGGATAGACGTCGTCAGGACCGGCAGGGCGCATCACGACAGTGTTCGATTCACCGAAAAGGGGGGCGTGGTGGTCTTCGCTGGAGTAGATGCCCACCGACGGGATTCCCGCCAGGTTGGCCAGATGCAGCGGTCCGGTGTCGTTGCCCACGTAGCCGGCCGCACCGGCCATTAATTGAAAAAGCTGCCAGAGACTCAACCTGCCGCGCAGATCAAGAAACCCGTCTTGCTCGGGGATAGGCGGATCTGCAGCAAGGCCGATGAACGCGATCCGGCAGCCATGCCGCTCCCGGAGCTTCTTGGCAACGGACAGATGGTGCTCTGCGACCCAGCGCCGCTGGTCATTGCGCCGCCCCCTGCCGTATGCAGCCTCCATGCAGCAGACCAGGTACGGCGCCGCCACCGTCTGTTCAACTGCCAGCCGGGAGCGATCGACCGGCAGGCTTTTGCGGGAAAAGGAAAAGGAGGAACAGACCTGTTCGACCGTGTAGCCCAGTTCCAGCGCGATCCCGAACTGTTCGGCGCTGTAGCGCGGCAATCGGCATTCCATGATCAGGTATCGGTCCAGATCAGTCGGGAGCGGCTCCCCCTTGAGGCAGCGCAGGTCATGGGTGTAGCGGCCCAGCAGCTTGTTCCGCTGGCGGAGGCCGTATGTGCTGCGGGCGTGAAAGCCGAAATTCTTCGAGGTGGCGATCAGGAAAAACGCCTTGTCAGGCGGCGCAAGCCACGACCGCAGCTTTGCGCCAAGCCCCATCTGCGTAACATCAGTCACCCCAACAGCCCCGAATATCTCCACGAGGGGGGAGCAGGTGACGGCCTCGACTCGGCATCCGGCCGGGCCGCAGTCAGCAGCCAGTTTCCGCAGGCAGAGGATCAGAGGAAGCGACAGGATGGCGTCCCCCACCCTGTTGGGGAGCACGACCGCAACCCGCTCCGGGCTTTTCGAAGACCTATTTCTCATTGAAGCGCCGCATGCCATTCTGGAGTGCCCAGAGCTTGACGTACTTCATGAAGACGCAATGGGCCTCCATGACGCAGATGACGAAACCGGCCAGCCCGTCCAGAACCCCAAGCCGCAGCAGATAGCGGGAGAAGAAGCTCCAGAGGGGGCGCAGGGTAAAATGGACGAGGGTTGCCCTCCGGCCGTTCCTGAAGTGGTCCTCGGCAGTAAGCGTCGAATAGGAGTTCTTCGTTGCGGCGAAATGCGCCAGGTCGCGGTAGATGTAGTGGAATAGGTCACCCTTCAGCTTCCCCAGCGACCCCGGCACCTGGATCTTGTCGTGAGGCGCATACCCCCCCCACCGGCAGCGATCCTTGCGGTAGAGGCGGATATTGCGGTCGGGATACCAGCCGGAGTGCTTGATCCAGCGGCGCATGAAAAAGTGGAGCCGGGGCATATCGAAGGCGTCGTGCGGGGTCGAATCCAGATCCAGGGCCAGGATCTCGTCCCGCAGGGAGGGGGAGACCCGCTCGTCGGCGTCGATGCTGAATACCCAGCGGTTGGCGGCCTGATCGGTGGCGAACTGGCTGGTGGCGATGTGCCCCGCCCACGGCCGGACGATCACCTTGTCAGTGTACTCCCGGGCTATGGCAACGGTCGAGTCAGTGCTCTGCGCGTCCACGACAATGATTTCATCGGCCCACCCGACACTTTCCAGGCAGTCGCGGATGTTGTTCTCCTCATTGAAGGTCCTGACCGTAACGGAGATTTTTGCTTTGATATTTGCCATACGTCCCTTCTTAGTTCAGATTCAACAGCCGCATCCCCTCGCCGAAGACCTCATCCACTGTGATCGCCTCGACGCAGGCAGGTTTCTTGCGTGGAGACGGTTCACACTCGGTGAAGAATTTCTGCCGGCAGGGGGAACAGGCAAACTTTTTATAGATGACGGCGGCCCGGTCGCTCCATGGGCCGAACTTGACCGGCGACTGGGGGCCGAACATGGCCACCATGGGGATTCGCGCCGCCGCGGCCAGGTGCATGATACCGCTGTCGTTGCCGACAAAGAGCGAACAGCGCTTCAAGAGCGCCATGGTGACCCGGAGGGACGATTTTCCCACCAGGTCCACGGTCTGCGGACCGAACATCTCCCGTGCCCCTTCAAAGGCGGGGCGATCGGCGGGAGCGCCCAGCACCAGCGTTGTCAGACCCTTTTTTCTGAAATGGGCAGCGAGCGCGGCAAAATCTTCCAAGTGCCAGCCACGCTCCTGAATCGAGGCGAAGGGATGGAACGCCACAACTTTTTCTCCTGCAGTCACTCCCGCATCGGCAAGCAGTTTTGCAGCCGCCGCCTCCTCTTCGGGCGTGGTCCAGAACTCCAGGGAATCATCCTTGACAGCCACCCCATCCGCCTTGAGCACAGCAAGGAAGTTCTCAACCTCGTGCCGGTCGTTGCGGTACGGCACTCTTTTGGTCAGGAGAAACCCTCTACCCTCGGTATTGAAGCCGATCCGCTCCCGCGCCCCGCTGAGCCATGCCATGACGGCGCTGGAAAAGGAGCGCTTCAGCACGTAAACCTTGGAAAAGCGCCTGGCCCGCAACTCCCTGATAAAAGCGAGTTTGTCGGAGAACGTCCGGTGTTTCCCACGGCTGTCGGCATGGATGGTAACCGGATCCCAATAAATCAGCTCATCAACATAGGGAATGCCCTTGACCACCTCCGCTGAGCCGGGAGCCACTACCCAGGCAATGTGGGCATCAGGCTCGGCCCGACGCAGGTTCCTGAGGAACGGCACCGTCAGAATGGTGTCGCCGATGAAACGGTAGCGCAAGACAAGAATATGTTTCTTTTGAGTAGTCATGGCATCAGGTGCAGGTACGTATGTTTTTTCTGCCGCAGCCACCGGCTGCGGGGCAGATAGCGCGCCAGAGTGAGAATAGCCTGGCACAAGAAACGGCAGAGGGTCAAACGGAGGTCCGTCCTCGTGCCGAATACCGGAGCCCCGGCCGCAACGCCAGCGTAGTAAAGCTTATCCGCCATTCCATGTGGCAGATCCTCGATGTGATGCGTCACCATCCTCCCAGCTGGAAAGAGCCGGAACCTGCCATCCGGCGTTTCGTAGAATTTCTTCAGCAGCCTCGGCTGATGGACCGGCATCAATTCGCGGATATACTGGAACTTGACCCCGTGCATGATCATATAATCGGCCACCCACCGCTCGGGATATTCGCCAAAGGCGAAGAGTTGCGTAAAGCAGTCCTTGGTGAAATCGGTACGCAGAATGGCAAAATCAAGCCCCAGCGTCCAATGTTTTTCGATCCACTCACTGCTCGCCCAACAACAGCCGCTCACCTGCATCTGACGCACGTATTTTTCGATCAGAGCATCATCCATCAGCCAGGTGTCGGCCTCTAGGATCACCGTATAGGAACAGTCATCAGGCAGATGCGGCACCGCTGCCTTGAGCAGTTGCGTGTTCCCCTGCAGATGACCGGCATTTTCCGCCAGTTCGACAACCAGATCTGCCTGCCGGCAAACCTCATCGGGCAGCGGAAATCCGTTCGGGGTGCCGTTGCTGGACACAATCAGATAATACTCGAAACGCTGCCAACGCTCACGGATCAGCCGGACATTTATCCGCAGATCCTCAAGCCGGTTGAACACCCGAAGAATGACGGCGATCTTCTCACTCTTCACTCTTCACTCTTCACTCTTCACTCTTCACTCTTCACTCTTCACTCTTCACTGATCTTATCCGCCTCATCCACCAGCATTACCGGTATCCCGTCCCTGATCGGAAATCTTAACCGGCAGGTTTCGCACAAAAGCCCCGCATCGTCTGCCAGAAGTCTCAGTTCGCCTTTGCATTTGGGGCAGACAAGAATATCAAGTAATTCCTGTGATAATGCCATAGTTCCCCCTTACTTATAAAGCAGTTTTTCGAGCTGCCTCACAACCACACCCTCATCGAGAAACCTCACCTCAAGCGCCGCGGCATAAACAGGACCCAGCCTGTCCAGATACGGCGCGAGTTTTACCGCATCTTTTTCCGTGGTAACGATATAGGAAGCGCGGGAAGCCTCTTTGAGCCTGCAGATGGCAGCAATCTCGTCCTCGCCGTACCCGGCATGGTCGGCAAAGGCAAGGGTGGCGATAATGGACAGCCCTTCTTTCTCCAGCGCGTCAAAAAAAGCCGATGGGTCGGCAATGCCGGCAAAGGCCAGCCCCTTCTTGCCAGCAAGATGTGCAAAGGGTTGCGCTTGACCGCCCGGCAAAGGAACAACCCCGGTCAAGACATGGGAGGCACGGCAGAAGGGCTTGTCGATCGCGACTCCCGCATTCAGGGGATCACCCTCAATACAGCGGGTAAAGATGACGATGTCTGCCCGTTGCAGGGCTGACTTCGGTTCACGCAACAGGCCTGCTGGAAAGGTCCGGCCGTTGCCGAAAGGCGACCTGCTGTCGAGGAGCAGTATGTTCAGGTCGCGGTGCAGACGGAGGTGCTGAAAGCCGTCATCGAGGATGAAGATGTCGGGGTTGAGCCGATCTTCCGCCAGCCTCCCGGCACGGTAACGGTCGGCGCCGACAACCACCATGAGACCGGGAATGGATGCAGCCAGCAAATACGGTTCGTCACCCGCTTCTTCGGCTGTTGCCTGAAGGCTCTTCCCGTCCGAAACGATGCGGATGTCACCGGCAAGCGACCCGCCATAGCCGCGCGAGAGAACCGCCACCCTTTTCCCCCGCGCCATGAGAAGGCGCGCCAGCGTTGCCACCGTTGGCGTCTTGCCGGTCCCGCCGGCGACGATATTCCCCACCGAAATAACCGGCTTCCCCAGGCGACGGACAGGAAAAAGCCCCGATGCATAGGTTGCCCGGCGCAGGCGCATGAGCAGCGCGTAAACCAGGGAAAAGGGAGTCAAAAAGGCCAGCAGGAGCCGATCCGCTACAGCTTTTCGCCTGCCGTCCACAAGCTCCTTGTAGTATGTCTCCAGATCAGCCATAAAAAACCGGTAAATGGTAAATGGTAAATGGTAAATGGTAAATGGTAAATGGTAAATGGTAAAGGTAAATGGTGAACGGTAGGGGCGGCCCTGCGTGGCCGCCCGGACACTCTAATCCCCGCGCCTCATGAACCTCTCGATAACCGCCATGTGCCGCTCTGTAGAGCCGCTGTTCTCCGCCAGGAGCCGAGCCCCGTTGTTTCCCATTTCCTGGCGCTTTCCCTCGTCATCGAGCAGGGAACCGAGCATTGCCGTAAGCTCCCCGCCATCGGCAACCCGGACACCTGCTCCGAACTCGATGAGCAGTGCGGCAATCTCCTTGAAGTTGTTCATGTGCGGACCGAACAGGACCGGCACGCGCAGTGCGGCAGGTTCCAGGACATTGTGACCGCCGTTCGGCACGAGGCTGCCGCCGACAAAGACCAGGTCGGAAACGGCATAGACATTCAATAACTCGCCGACGGTGTCGAGCAAAAGGACTTCACCTGAAGAAAACGGCTCCTGTCGCGCATCGAGTGCGGAACGCCGGGTGAAGGTAAAACCTGCTCGGCCGAGCAGCTCGGCGACCTGAGCTGCCCTCTCGGGATGACGCGGGGCCAGGACCATGAACGCGTTTCGCCCCCCGGCGAGAACAGCCGTGTACGCCTTGATTACCATCTCTTCTTCACCGTTGTGGGTGCTGCCGGCGGTAAAGAGGAGGATGTCGGCAGGAATCCGGTAACGATTTCTCAGTTTTGCCCTATCCTGCTCTGTTTGCGACGGTACGGCAATGTCATATTTCAGGTTGCGGGCGATATGCACACTCTCTGCAGGCGCGCCGATCGCGGTTATCCGTCGGGCGTCCTCGGCACTCTGCATGCAGAGGGCGGCGAGATTGCGCAAGATCGGCTGGAAGAACCAGCGCAAGCGCAGATAGCGGTGGAATGATTTATCGGAAATACGGCCGTTCACCAGCAGCATCGGAATCGCTAGCCGCCTGGCAGCCCTGATGAAATTGGGCCATAGCTCTGTTTCCATGATGAGTATCAAGGACGGTTTCACCTTGCGCAGCACCCTGTTGACGGCGAATGGGTAGTCGAAGGGGAAGTAGAGACAAAGGTCGATCCCGGCGATTTTGCCGGCAACCTGCCGGCCGGTTTCGGTGACATTGGAAATCACAAGCTTGCTGCGGGGATAGCGCTTGCGCAGCGCCTTGATAAGGGGAATGGCGGCGACGGTCTCGCCGACGGATACCGCATGCACCCAGATCACATCGCTTCCCGCAAGCTTATCCAGGTCGGATGCGGCAATGAAACCGAAGCGTTGGGCAAAAGCGGTCGGCCGTCCCCGGGTTATGGAACGGTAAAGGTGGTAAGGAACGACAAAGATGATGGAAATCAGTGCCAGTAGATTATAGAATAAATTTATCATCGATATATCTCGGGATTCGGCCACTAGTTTTACCGCTGGCCCTCTTCCGGGACTGAGCGCTGACATTGCAAGTCAAGGCTGGGGGCTGTTTTTCCACCGTCTGTGTATCCAGTACCATTCGGTCGGATGACGCACGATATATTGTTCGATGGCTGCGGTCAAGCGTGCCACGTCCTCACGCCCACCTTCGTCCCCATCCTTTTCCAGGTTGGGGAGAATTTCAGGAAATATGGTTATGACGTGACCAGTACCCTCACGGTGGATAAATACCGGAAGGAGCGCCACGCCGGTCTTCCGGGCGATAAGCGAGGGCATCCTTATGGTCCAGACATCCCGCCCGAGAAATCCGACCCGGTATCCATCATCCGGCGAGACCGCCTGGTCGATCAGCACACCAACAATGCGGTTTTGGCGAAATTCACCGATCATCGCCTTGAGTGCGCCACTCTTGTAGATGACCCGATTACCGAACTTTATACGGATCTTTTCCATCACATTGTGCAGATAGATGTTATTTTGCCGCCTGGCAACCACTGAGACATTACGGAAACGAGCTCCTGAGGCAAGCGCCATTAATTCCCAGTTGCCGCAATGACCACCGATAAAAGCAATACCTCTCTGCCTGGCCTTAGCTTTTTCAAAGTGCTCAATGCCGCGGAATTCTACCGATTCGACTATGCTTCTACCGAAGCCGTGGTAGACCTTGAATATCTCCACAAGGGACATGCCCAGGTTTTCAAAGGTTTTCCTCGCTATCTCCTCCGGAGTGTCGCTGGTCGGAATCCAGCCTTCCTGGCGCGTCATAAACGGCAGTGCGGCGGTAATGTTGGCAATGGCAATAGACCGTCTCCTTTTCAGGATACGAAACAGGAATCGTCCAAGCCTTTTCCCCGCGCCCAGGGCGATTCTTTTGGGAATCAGCGCGATCGAGAAAGAAACGATGAGAAACAGCGCCACTTCCAGTAACCAACGCAGCTTTTTCATCATGGCAATGTCATTCTTCACTTTTACCTTATCGGGTTTGCTCATTCCTGGAACTGCATGTCGTAAAGCTTGCAGTAGAGGCCGCCATGGGCCAGCAGGCTTTCGTGGTTGCCGACCTCCACGACCTCTCCCTTGTCGAGCACGACGATCCTGTCGGCATGGAGAACGGTGGAAAGGCGGTGGGCTATGACAAACGTGGTACGGTTAGCCATCAGGTTATTCAGGGCATTCTGCACCATCTGCTCACTCTCGGTATCGAGTGCGCTCGTGGCTTCATCGAGGATGAGAATCGGCGCATCCTTCAGGATCGCCCGGGCAATGCAGATCCGCTGGCGCTGGCCGCCGGACAGCCTGACGCCACGGTCGCCTATGTTGGTTTCATATCCTTCCGGCAGCTCTGCGATAAAGTCGTGGGCAAAGGCGGCCTGCGCCGCAGCCATCACCTCGGCATCGGTGGCATCGGTCTTGCCGTAGCGTATATTGTTGGCAAGTGTGTCATTGAAGAGGATCGTCTCCTGGTCAACCAGGGCAATCTGCCGGAGCAGGCTCTTCAGGGTCAGGGTGCGGATGTCCCTGCCGTCGACAAGGACCGCTCCTTCTGTCGGGTCGTAAAAGCGGGAAAAGAGCGATACGAGAGTGGTTTTGCCGCCGCCGGACGGGCCGACAAAGGCTACCACTTCGCCCCTTCGGGCAGAGAGATTTATGTTCTTCAGTACGTAGTCATCGTTGTACCTGAAGGAGACCCCCCTGAATTCCACGTCGCCGCTGGCCCGCACAATCTCCTCGGCATCCGGCAGATCCACGATCTCCGGCTTCTCGTCGATGATCTCGAAGACCCGCTCACCGGCACCGATGGAACGCTGAAAAATATTATACAGGCTGGTGATTCTCTTGACCGGATTGAAAACCAGTACCATTGCAGTGATGAATGAGAAAAACTCCGAAGCGCTCATTTTCCCCTGGATCACGCTGTTGCCGCCGACCCAGATAACGGCCGCGATACCGAAGGAGATGATGAACTCCATTACAGGCGTAGAAAGCGCCTCATACTTTATGGATCTGCGGGTGAAATCATAGTAATCCCGGTTGCGGGAGAGGAACTTTCCGATTTCCCAGTTCTCCATGCCGAACGCCTTGATCACCTTGATGCCGGAAAATGTTTCCTGGAGGATGCTGGTAATATCCCCCATCCGTCCCTGGCTCTCCTTGGAGATGTTCTTTATCCGCTTGCCGATCTTCTGGGCAGGATAGATGGTCAGTGGGATGACCACAAAGGAGATAAGCGCCAGCTGCCAGTTGCGGTAGAAGATCACCCCAAGCAGGGACACGGCCGAAATCCCTTCGCGGAAAACACCGGTGACGATGCCGCCGACACCATCCTGCATCATGTTCACATCATTCAGGACCCGCGACATGAGCACGCCAGTCGGATGCCTGTTGAAAAAACCGAGGCCCAGATGCATGTTCTTCTGGTAGATTTCGTTTCGCACATCCTGTACCGCCAGCTGTCCCGCAGTGCGCATGAAATAATCGTTGGCAAAGCGGCAGATGCCGCGGATCATGAATAAAAGGACAATGCCGATCGGCAATACTGCAAAAATCGTCATATCCTTGCCGGCAAAAACCTTTTTCAATACCGGTTCCACCAGAAAGGCGATAGCGCCGTCCAGCGCCCCTACCGCGATGGATGCCAGGGCAGCCACCAGGATGCGTCGCCAGTAAGGCAAACTGTATTTGATCAGTCTCTTGAATGTGTTCATGATAATTTCTCTATTAATCCATCATCTTAAGCGCCAGCTCGGCCAGCCGCCGGGAACAGCCACCACTGCCGAGTTTTTGCTCGATCGTGCCGAGCTTCCGGGTTATAGCTGCGGCATACTCGCTGTCGGTAAGAATGGCGCCAATCTCGGCCGCGATCTTCGCCGGTTCGGCGTCATGCTGGATCAGTTCCTTCACCACCCGCTCGCCGGCGACGATGTTGCAGATCCCGATGTGATCCACCTTTATCAGGCGCTTGCCCACGGCATAGGTCAAAGGGGAAACACGGTAGATAATCACCATCGGCACCCCGATCAGTGCTATCTCCATGGTAACGGTCCCGGAAACGGTGACAATAGCATCACAGACCTGCATGACGTCGTAATTCCTGTCCTGCACCACGAGCACCTGCAATCCGGATTTTTCCAGTTCCGGGGCAATGTCCGCGTGCTTCAGGCTCGAAGCGAGAGGGAGGATGAACTGGACATCCGTAAATCGGCTCTGCAGCAGTTTTGCCGACTCCAGGATGACAGGGAAAAGGCTTTTGATCTCGCTTCGGCGACTCCCCGGAAAAAGGCCAATTGTCTTTTTTTGGGGGTCGAGGCCGAAGAACGACACGGCTTCCGCACGCCCCATGGTGGGCCGAACCATGTCCAGCAGAGGATGGCCAACAAAGGTGACGGGTACGCGCTCCTTTTCATAGTATGGAACTTCAAAAGGGAACAACACCGCCATATGGTCGACGATACGGGCGATCTTTTTTACCCTGCCGGCACGCCAGGCCCAGACCTGCGGGCTGATATAATAGAGGACCTTGACGCCGCAAGCCTTGGCAACAGCCGCCAGCCGCAGATTAAAGTCCGGATAGTCGATGAGGATGAGAAGGCTCGGCGGTGTCGTCTTTATGACCCGCTTCAGGGAGGTGAAAGCGTTGGCAATCACCCGGAAATTGGCGACAACCTCAACGAGACCGACCACCGCCATGTCATTGGCGTCGATGAGCGTCTCCACGCCGGCGGCGCGCATTCCGGCTCCACCCATGCCGATAAAGGCGATATCCCGGTCGAGCCTGCGGATCTCTCGGGCGAGCATGGCGCCGTACATATCGCCGGAAGCTTCCCCGGCTACAATCATTATTTTCTTACCACCGTCAGCCAATTAATGCACCATGCCCACAGGTTATTGTATAGATAAAAATCCGCGAAGGCGACGATCCCGATCGCCGCCTTCGCATTAATGAATACTGTAACCCTCTGATTATTCAGACAGGATCAGCGGCAGATACCCCTCTGCGCCGTCTCGACGAAGGTTGTAAAATGATCGACCTCCGGCGACGAGGGAACTTCGTTCTTGATCCGCTCAAGGGCATCCTTCAGTTTCAGATCGGAGAGGACAAGGATCTTATAGGCCTTCTTCAGGGAGGCTATGACCTCGTCACTGAAGTTGTGCCGCTTAAGGCCGACGAGATTAAGTCCCCGCAGGCGGGCATCGCGCCGATCTCCTGTTGTGATGGTATACGGCGGTATGTCCATGCCGACGAGGGTGCCACCGCCGATCATGGCGTGGGCGCCGATCCTGGTAAACTGGTGGATCGCCGACAGGCCGCCGAGGATGGCGTAGTCTTCGACTTTCACATGTCCGGCCAGGGTTGCGGCATTGGCCATGACGACTCCGTTGCCGATGCTACAGTCATGGGCCACGTGGGAATAGGCCATGAACAAGTTGCCGCTGCCGACGGTGGTCTCGCCGTTCCCGGTCACCGTTCCCAGGTGGAGGGTAGCAAATTCACGAATGATATTCCTGTCCCCTATTTTCAGATAAGTTTCTTCCCCCTTGTACTTGAGGTCCTGGGGGACGGCGCCGACCGACGCCAGGTGAAAGATCTGATTGTTTTCACCGATGGTTGTCCAGCCGTCTATGACCGTATGGGCTCCGACCTTGGTGCCACGGCCGATCTTGACGTGCTCGCCGACGATCGCATAAGGACCGATTTCAACGTCGCTGTCGAGCTCCGCTTTCGGGTGTACTATTGCAGTTGCATGTATCATTGTCTTCTCCGACCCTTATTTCGCTTTTTCGGCGAAGGTTGCCTTCAACTCAGCTTCCGTGGCGAGAACGCCGTCCACATAGGCCTTGCCCGCTACGCTCCAGATACCGCGGCGACTGAAGATGGTTTCCACCTCGATGCGCAGCTGATCTCCGGGGAATACCGGCTTCCTGAATTTGGCATTGTCGATGGCCATGAAATAGCTCACCTTCTTGCGGGTTTCATCGTCGGAAGCCAGGTAGGCCATGATCCCTGCCACCTGGGCCATCGCTTCGACAATGAGAACCCCCGGCATCACCGGGTGACCGGGAAAATGCCCCTGGAAAAAGGGTTCGTTGATGGTGACGTTTTTGAGGCCGACGCACCGCTTGCCCGGTTCCATTTCCACAATTCTGTCCACCATGAGAAACGGGAAACGGTGAGGCAATATTTTCATTATTTCATTGATATCCATCATAACAATAACTCCTTGAACATATTATAAAATTACAAGAAGGGGCATGTGCCCAAATCACTTTTCGTTGGTATTAGCGGCCAACATTTTTTCAAGCTCCGCCACCCTTTTTTCCAGGGCGCCCAGGGTCTTGCGATATTCCGGCAGGCGGGGAAAGATACCGGATGCCTTGAGCCATTCGCGATGGGGAATAGCGGGGATGCCGCTGATGATCTGGTTGGCCGGGATGTTGCCGGGGACGCCGGATTTTGCCCCGACCATGACGTTATCACCGATCTGGATGTGGCCTGCCACCCCGACCTGCCCCCCCATGGTCACATGGCTCCCCACCTTGGTGCTGCCGGAGATCCCCACCTGTGAACATATCATGCCATTTTCACCGATAACGCAGTTATGGGCGATCTGCACCAGGTTGTCGATCTTGGTGCCACGCCTGATCAGCGTGACTTCCAGTGCGGCCCGGTCGATGACCGTGTTGGAGCCGATTTCAACATCATCCTCAATCATGACGATGCCGATCTGGGGTATTTTGTACCACTCTTTGCCATCGGGGGCATAGCCGAACCCGTCGCATCCTACGACCGTGCCGTTATGGATCGTCACCCGGTTGCCGATCCGGCACCGCTCGCGCACGCTCACATTGGCGTGGAGCGTAACGTCGTCGCCAAGTATCACCCCGGGATAGAGCACTACACCGGGGTAGAGGGTCACCCGGTTCCCGAGCCTGACCCCATCGGCGACAAAAGCCCCCGGGTAAACCGTCACATCGTCCCCCATGGCCACGTCCTTGCCGACAAAAGCCCCGTCCATGACCCCATAGGCCTTGGCCGGCGCAACATAAAACAGGGTAAGAAGCTTGGCGAATGCAAGGTAGGGGTTGGCAACCTCGACTACATTCCGGCCATGACCATTGGCACCCGGCGGAAGAATGACCGCAGTCGCGTTGGTAGTGGCGACTTTTTGCGCGTACTTGGGATTTGCCAGGAAGGTGATCTGCCCATCCCCCGCATCGTCCAGGGTGCCAAGGCCGCGAACAAGAGCACTCTCGTCGCCGATTACCCGCCCCCCCAGGTACGCTGCCAATTCTTTTAAAGTTTTTTCCATGATGTCACCTGAAAGCAGTAAATAGTGAGTAGTAAGTAGTAAGTAGTAAGTAGTAAATAAAGAGATTGGGATATTCTTACTCTTCTTACTCTTCTTACTCTTCTTACTTCTTACTGTTTTTCTATTTCTTCTTGGTTGCGTTGAACAGTTTCAGTATTTCTTCAGTCAGATCCGCTTTATCGTCAAGATAAATCATGGTTTCGTTTCTGACAAATACAGCTGTGTAGGCATTTTTGCGGCCGTATTCCTGGGTCACCTTGACGATCTCGTCGACTATCCGGTTCGTCAGCTCGTCGTTTTTTGCCTGAAGATCATCCTGGGCATCCTTGAGAAAGCGCTGATATTCCTTAAGCCGCTGCTGGTAATCCTTCTCTTTTGCATTGCGGGCCGTCTCAGAAAGAAGAACGCTCTGTTTTTCAAGCTCTGCCTTCAGTTTTTTCAATTCCTCTTCTTTGGCATTCTTCTCTGCTTCATACTTGTTGGCCTTCTGGGCAAGCTGCTCCTTGGCATCTTTCCCGGCATTGGAAAGAAGCAGCACCTTCTGGATATCCACAGATCCTATTTTCACTGCATCTGCAGCGAAAGCAGCAGATGTAAGAGCGATGGAGGACAGAGATATGGCCAATGCAACGATGATCTTTTTCATGTGTTTCTCCTTTATATGAGTTAGAAAAAGCTTCCGATTGAAAATTCAAACCTGCCGCTGGCTTTGTCGATACCATCGCGTGGGTTCACGGGAATGCCGTATTCCAGGCGCAACGGGCCGATCGGCGAAAACCAGCGAATGCCGCCGCCATAGCTGGCTTGAAACTTGGTGAAAATGTCCCGGGTGCCGCTATAGGCATTGCCGGCATCGAAGAATACCACTCCCTTCACCCCAACATCCTTCAATAGCGGGAATTGGTACTCGGCGTTGAACACCACTTCCGAGTCCCCACCGATGAACACCCTGTTGGCGGCGGTGGCAATACCTGTTACACCAGCGGGAACGGGGGGGGGGACGATGGACGGGCTGACGGTCCTGCCGCTGTAGCCGCGCAATGTGTTGATCCCGCCCAGATAGAATTTCTCGTCGATCGGCACGTCTTTTCCCACATTCTGGATATAACCGAACGTGCCGCGCAAGGAAAATACCGTGCCCCAGCCAACGGGATAAAACAGAGCATTTTCACTGATATAACGCGCATACCTGTTGCTGCCGCCAATGCCGGCAAATTCAGCGGACAAGGTGTTCATCATGCCGCTGGAAGGGTCGAGGCGATAGTCGGTGGTGTTTCTCGTTATGCTGGCGCTGATTGCGCTGGTGGTTCCCGACGTTTCGGTCGTCACCGTGCCGTTTCTTATACTGTCGAGCAACGCCTGGGATTCGTTGAAAATTTCTTTCTTCTCGAATTTATAGATCCAGAAGGTGCTGAGGTTGTCGCTCAGGGGATAGCCTGCTTTGATGTCAGCGCCGGTAACGCGGCGGGTAAAATCCAGATATTCACGCTCCGAGCGATAAACGTCGGTGCCAAGGGTCCATCTGCTGTCGAGAAAATATGGATCGGTAAGCCCCACGTTATAGGTCTGCGTTTTTCCACCGATGGAAGCAGCAGCGGTTGCCTTGAGACCGAGGCCGAGGAAATTTGCCTGTTGTACCGATCCCTGGCCGATTATACCGTCGAGGGAACTGTAACCGGCACCGATACTGAAAGTCCCGGTCGGCTTCTCCTTGACGTCGACATTCAAATCCAGTTTGTTGTCGGCGCTCCCCTTGACGGTGGCGAGATTAGCCTCCTCGAAGAAACCGAGATTCATCAGGTTCTGCTTGCTCCGCTTCAAGGCGGTGGAACTGTACAGGTCGCCTTCCGCAAGCTTCAGTTCGCGGCGCACCACCTTGTCACGGGTCTTGGTGTTGCCGCCTATGTTTATCCGGTCGATATAGACCTTTTCACCTTTTTCCATATCAAAGGTTATGTCGATGGTCTTCTGTTCCGGATTTACCTTCGAGAGCGGAGTGATATTGGCAAAAGCATACCCCTTGTCGGCATAGAGGTCGGTCAGGGTAAAGACGTCGCCACGCAATGTACCACGGCTGAATACCTCGCCTGTCTTCATCTTTATCTTTTTGTTCAGGTCTTCGGCGTTTTCCAGCAAATCCCCTTTAAAGCCCAGGGCACCGGCCCTAAACTGTTCACCCTCGGTTATGCCGATGATCACGATCAGCCCGCTCTTGTCCTCAAGGACCCCGACCGTCGGCTCGCCAATCTTGACATTAATATAACCGCTGTTGAAATAGAGATCGGCAATGAGATTCACATCATTTTTCAGGACCTCTTCCTTGTAGGTGCCTGCACTGGTAAGCCAGGAGAACATCCACTGTTCCGATGTCTCCATGACTTTTTTGAGTTTCTTGGCGGGAAAAGCCTTGTTACCTTCAAACTGAATGGTCTTGATAAGGACCTTTTTCCCTTCCGTTATCTTGAAGAGAACCTTGACTTCGGTTTCGGAACGTTTCTCTACGGTTCCGTCCACCTCTGCCAGGTAATACCCGTCATCAGCATAAAGCTTCTTGATCTTTTTGATGCTCCTGGTCAATTCCTTGGGGGAAAAAATGGTGTTCGACTTGATTTCAACGGCTTCCTTGATCTTGTCCAGGGAAAGCTCCTTGTTGCCGTCGATCTTGATCTCCCGAACAACCGGTTTTTCCACCACGATATAGGTTAGAACCAACCCCTTATCGCCTTTTTCCCGGGTTGCTTTTACATCCTGGAAATAACCAAGTTTGAAGATGGCGCGAACATCATCGTCCACCTTCTCGGCAAAGAAGCTGTCACCATTCTTCAGTTTTATACTGTTCAAGATAGCCGCGGTTTCGATCCTCCGGTTCCCCTTAATCAGAACCTGGTCGATCTTCTCCTCTTCGGCAAAGGCTGTGCAGCAAAAAAGGGCGACAACCGTCACTATGAAAACTATTCTCTTGATTATGTGGAGCAAATGTCCCCCGAAAAGCGGTCGGCAGTCGGCGGTCGATGGTTTACACCGCCCATCCCTTTACCGTCCAACGACCGATTTTAACTGATTTTACCGCCGACCGCCGACCGCCGACTGCCGACTGCCGACCGCCGACCGATTCTAACTGATTTTCCCGTCTACCAGGCGTATCGTCTTGCCCATTCTATCTGCAAGCTTTTCGTTATGGGTTACTATTATGAGTGTCAGCCCTTTTTTCCGGTGGATCTCGTTTAAAAGGTCATGAACCTCGTCGCTGGTTTTCATATCCAGGTTACCGGTCGGCTCGTCGGCCAACAGCAGTTTCGGCGAACGCACCAGGGAACGGGCAATGGCGACCCGCTGCTGCTCTCCGCCGGAAAGCTCGCCGGGCTTGTGAGTCAGGCGATGTGACAAACCCACATCCCGCAACAGCTCTTCCGCAATCGCTTCAGCTTCGCCCCGCTTCATCCCGCCGATCAAAAGGGGCATCATGGCATTTTCCAATGCGGAAAATTCGGGGAGAAGATGATGAAACTGGAAGACGAAGCCGATGGAACGGTTTCTGAATGCCGCCAGCGCCATCCCGCCCAGCTTGAAGATTTCCTCGCCGTTGAACAGCACCGTACCGGATGTGGGAGTGTCAATGGTCCCGAGCACATGGAGCAGGGTGCTTTTGCCGGCGCCGGAAGCCCCGACAAGAGCTATGGTTTCGCCGGCAGCGACGTTAAGGCTGATACCGCGCAACACCTCCACCTTTGCCGCACCGGTTCCGTATGACTTGTAGAGATCGCGGACCTCCAGCAGGTTACTCATAGCGAAGCGCCTCCGCGGGGGCCATCCGTGATGCCTGCCATGACGGGTAAAGGGTCGCGACAAAGGAGATCAGCACTGCGGTGACGGAAATGAGGATCACATCCGACGGAATCACCAGCGAAGGGAAATGGTCCAGATAGTAAATGTCCTTGCTGAACAATTGGAAACCGGTCAGCCGCTGAACGGCATTAACAATCGGCTCCAGGTTCAGCGCCACGAGCAGGCCGCTCAACACGCCGATCACCGTGCCGAGCACGCCGATAATAATACCCTCGAAAACAAAGATACGCATGACGCTTCTGCTGGTGGCACCCATGGATTTAAGGATGGCGATATCTCGTGTTTTTTCCATCACCACCATGAACAGGGTGGAAGCGATGCCGAAAGCCGCTACCAGAACGATAAGGGTCAAGATGATAAACATCACCATTTTTTCGGTCTTCAGCGCAAAGAGGATGTTCTTGTTCATCTGCATCCAGTCCCTGGCAAAATATGGATAGCCGATTTCGCTGTTGATCCTGCGGACAAGCATACCGGTTTTATAAACATCCTCGACCTTAAGCTGGATTCCGGTAACGGCCTTCCCCATCCCGAGGAACGCCTGGGCCTCATCAAGCCCCACGTAGGCAAGCGTTGAATCGTATTCGTACATACCGGTATTGAATATGCCCACAACCCGGAACCGTTTCATCTTCGGCATCATCCCCAGCGGCGTGATGTTTCCCATGGGGGACACCACGTTAACCGTATCGCCGAGGAACAGGTTGAGGTTTTTCGCCAGTTCCTTGCCTATCACCACGCCGGGGGACGGAGCTTCGCTGCTGTTGAGCGGCAACGGCGCCGGGCGATCCAGGTCTGCCAGTTTCCCCTCGACAACGGCCTTGTGCAGATTGGTTACCTGGGCATCGGACTTTGTATCTATGCCGCGGAGGACTACGCCCGACACATTCTTGCCGGTGGTGAGCATCACCTGGCTATAAATGAACGGCGTTGCCGCAACAACCCCCTTCAGCCCCATCAGCCGCTCCGTGAGACGGGGGTAATCTTCGATGCCGTCGCTGCTCTTCAGCACCACGATATGGGCGTTGGTGCCGAGGATCTTATCCTTCAGGTCCTCTTCAAAGCCGGTCATAACCGCCAGGACGATGATCAGGGCCATCACCCCCAGCGCCACACCGGCAACGGAAATAAGGGTGATCAGCGAAATGAACGTAGATTTGCGCTTCGCCTTGAGATAGCGGAGACCGATGAAGAGTTCAAATGGCATTTATTTCACTTCTTTCCGCAATTGCGGGAAGAGAATGACGTCACGGATTGAAGGCGCATCGGTGAGGAGCATCACCAGGCGGTCTATGCCGATCCCCTCGCCCGCAGTGGGCGGCAGGCCGTATTCAAGAGCCCGGATGTAGTCCTCATCCATGTAGTGGGCTTCTTCGTCGCCTTTCGCCTTGGCCGCGACCTGGGCAAGGAAACGTTCCTTCTGATCCACCGGATCGTTGAGCTCGGAAAATGCGTTGGCCATTTCCCGTCCGGCGCAGAAAAACTCGAAACGGTCGACAATCTCCGGGTCATGGTCGTTTTTGCGGGACAGGGGGGACACCTCGGTTGGATAAGCGGTGATGAATGTCGGCTGGATCAGTTTGGTTTCTGCGACCTCCTCGAATATTTCGGTAACCAGCTTGCCGTAGCCGATATCCTCGGGGAGGTCGAGCCCGATCCGTTTTGCATAGGCGAAGGCCATGTCGCGGTCTTCGAGTGATTTGGCATCGATATCCCCGTACTCCAGGATCGCTTCCTTGACGGTAAATCGTTTCCAGGGGCGCTGAAAGCTGATGGGCATTCCCTGGTAATTAAAATCGAGTGTGCCGAGCACGTCCTGCGCCACATGGCAGAGGAGTTCTTCCGTAAAGTTCATCAGGTCTTCGAAGGTGGCGTAAGCCTGGTAAAACTCCATCATGGTGAACTCGGGGTTGTGGCGGACAGAAATCCCCTCGTTGCGGAAGTTGCGGTTGATTTCAAAAACCCGGTCGAGTCCTCCCACCACCAGCCTCTTCAGGTAGAGTTCCGGCGCGATGCGAAGAAAGAGTTCCATATCGAGCGCATTGTGGTGGGTAACGAAAGGGCGTGCCGTGGCTCCCCCGGGAATCTGCTGCATCATCGGCGTTTCGACTTCGAGGAAGTCGTTTTTTACCATGAAGGCGCGGATCAGGTTGACAATCCTGGAACGCTTGGCAAAAACTTCGCGCACTTCGGGATTGACGATGAGATCCACATAACGCTGGCGGTAACGGGTCTCCACATCGGTAAGACCATGAAACTTCTCGGGCAAAGGGAGAAGGGATTTTGTCAACAACCTTATCTCCAGTACATGGAGAGAAAGTTCGCCGGTCTTGGTGCGAAACGGATAGCCGACAGCGCCGACAATATCGCCGATATCAAAGGACTCGAACTGGCCAAAAACCTCGTCACCCACCGCATCCTTCTTCACATAGAGCTGGAAACGCCCCTTGCGATCCTGCAACTGGACAAAAGCCGCCTTGCCGAAAGAGCGGCGGGCAATGATCCTGCCGGCTACGACAAAATTGGGCGGATCTTCCGCAATGGTCTCCGAACCGCCATAGGCGGCAAACAGATCAGCCGAAGTATGCTGCGGCTTGAAGTCATTGGGATAGGGGTTTACCCCCGCCTCCCACATGGTGTCAACCTTACGTCTTCTCTGCAACAACAATTCACTCAACTCTTCTATCGCCACGTTAGTACCTTTCTCAAAACGCCCGTCCAGTCGGTTTCACAAACCGACAAATTAGCGTATTTCATCGCGTTAAGTCAAGGAAAAACGGGGTAACCGAACCGGCATAAATATGCGATGTACAGGCAAAGAGATGTTGACACATAACTGGATGCACGTGTAAAAATAAAGCCATAATTTATCAGGAGGTCACAGAGCAAGAATATGGCAATCGAACCGAATAAAGTCATCTACTCCATGATTGGGGTAAGCAAGTTTTACGACAAAAAACCGATACTGAAAGACATCTACCTCTCCTACTTCTACGGCGCCAAGATCGGCGTACTCGGCTTGAACGGCTCGGGGAAAAGCTCCCTCCTCCGTATCCTCGCCGGCGTGGACAAGGAGTTCAACGGCAAGGCGGTTCTCTCCGCCGGTTACACTGTGGGCTTCCTCGAACAGGAACCAAAGCTGGACGAGACGAAAACCGTCCGCGAGATCGTTGAGCAGGGGGTACAGGAAACCGTCGACCTCGTCAACGAATTCAATGAGATCAACGCCAGATTCGCCGAACCCATGTCCGACGATGAGATGACCAAACTCTGCGACCACCAGGCCGAAGTGCAGGAAAAACTGGACCACCTTGACGCCTGGGACCTGGACGCCCGCCTGGAAATGGCCATGGATGCGCTGCGCTGCCCTCCCGGCGAAACAAAGGTTGCGGTGCTCTCCGGCGGCGAGAAACGGCGCGTGGCCCTTTGCCGGCTGCTCCTGCAGAAACCTGATATCCTGCTGCTCGACGAACCGACCAACCATCTGGACGCCGAGTCCGTAGCCTGGCTGGAGCATCACCTGCAGCGCTATGCAGGCACGATCATCGCCGTCACCCATGACCGCTACTTCCTCGACAACGTGGCCGGCTGGATCCTGGAGCTGGACCGGGGCCAGGGCATCCCTTGGCAGGGGAACTACTCGTCGTGGCTGGAGCAGAAACAGCAGCGCCTCTCCCAGGAGGAGAAGGCCGAGACCGAGCGGCAAAAGACCCTCCAGCGCGAGCTGGAATGGATCAAGATGTCTCCCAAGGGACGCCATGCCAAGGGAAAGGCGCGCATCAGCTCCTATGAACAGCTCCTTACCCAGGAAAGCGAGAAGCGCGCCAAAGACCTGGAGATCTACATCCCGCCCGGGCCGCGTCTCGGCGATATCGTTGTCGAAGCGGACGGCGTCGGCAAAGCCTATGGCGACCGGCTTCTCGTCGAAGGAATGAGTTTCCGCCTGCCGCCGGGGGGGATCGTCGGCGTCATCGGCCCCAACGGCGCCGGCAAGACCACGCTGTTCAGGATGATCACCAACCAGGAAGAGCCTGACAGCGGAAACATCCGTGTCGGTGAAACCGTGAAACTCGCCTACGTCGACCAGAGCCGCGACAACCTCAACCCGGAGCAGACCATCTGGGAAGCGATCTCCGACGGCCAGGACATCATCCAGCTCGGCAAGCAGACGGTCAACTCCCGCGCCTATGTCGGCCGCTTCAACTTTTCCGGCGCCGACCAGCAGAAGAAGGTGGGCATGCTCTCCGGAGGAGAGAGAAACCGGGTGCACCTGGCCAAGATGCTCAAGGAGGGGGGAAACGTCATCCTCCTCGACGAACCGACCAACGATCTGGACGTGAATACCATGCGTGCGCTGGAAGAGGCCTTGGAGAATTTTGCCGGCTGCGCCGTGGTCATCAGCCACGATCGCTGGTTCCTCGACCGGATCGCCACCCACATCCTCGCCTTCGAAGGTGACAGCAAGGTGGTCTGGTTCGAGGGGAACTATTCCGAATACGAAGAGGACCGTCACGCCCGGCTCGGCACCGCCGCCGACCAGCCGCACCGGATCAAGTACCGGCAGTTGACAAGGGCGTGATTACCGGAGCTGGTGGAGACTCGGGAGTGGAGGGAGAAACAGAGCGGCGAGCGGACACCCGACCGCCGCATCCATAGTCAACTACGAATAGCGCCAAGACCATCACGAATAGCAGGAAACCGCTAAAGGTCCGCAGCTCGGTTTCGACCGTAACGGACGAGTCTCCGCCAGCTCCTTACCTGCAACGACCAATGAAAAAAGGCCATCTCACTTAGAGACGGCCTTTTTTTGTGATACATCTGATGCATCATTAACAACAAGTTAAATTATCTTGTTCAGCGGATACTCCACAATCCCCTCCGCCCCCATCTTCAAGAGCTTCGGTACAATGGAACGAACCTCCTTCTCGGGGAGGATGCTCTCGATGGAAACCCAGTCGGAATTGTACAGGTGGGACACCGTCGGGTTGTTCAGGCTGGGGAGGATGTGGGTAATGGCGTCTACCGCACTGTTCGGCGCGTTCATCTTGAGCCCCACCATCCCCTCGGCGGCCAGAGCCGACTTGAGCAAGGTGGCTATCTGCTGGATCTTGGCTTGTTTCCAGGGGTCTGCCCAGGCCGCCTTGTTGACGATCAGCACCGGCACAGACTCCATCAAATCGCAGACGATGCGCAGATTGTTGGCCCGTATGGTGGAACCGGTTTCCGTCACCTCGACGATGGCATCGCAGAGACCGTCCACTACCTTAGCTTCGGTCGCCCCCCAGGAAAACTCCACCGTCACCGGGATATTCCGCTCGGCGAAGTAACGCTTGGTGAAACCTACCAGTTCGGTGGAGATAGTGGCGCCGTTGAGGTCCTCCGGCTTTTGCACCGGCGAGTCCTGGCTCACTACCAGCACCCAACGGACCGGCCGGCGTGACACCTTGGAGTAGACCATCTCGCAGACTTCAATCACATCGGAATCGTTTTCCCGCACCCAGTCTCGGCCGGCAATTCCCACGTCGATGGTGCCGCGCTCCACGTATTTGCCCATCTCCTGGGGACGGATCAGCTTGCAGTTCATCTCCTCGTCGTCGATGGTGGGAAAGTAGCTGCGGGATGATATCCCAACCTGCCAGCCCGCCTGTTTGAACAGGTCAACGGTTGCATCTTCCAGACTACCTTTAGGAATACCGAATTTCAGAATATTTGACATGCAAAACCTCACGATATTTGCCATTGAGTATAGAAAAGAGTTTTTCTACGGGGTTTTCTCTGTGAATCCTCAGAGCCTCTGTGTCTCTGTGGCAGATGTTACGATTTTTTGTAGACTTCGTTCGGATCGAAGAGCGGGTTCGAGTGCTCAACCCATTCACCGTTTTCCCATTTCACGTAAAAACAGCTCCTGTTGCCGGTGTGGCAAGCGGCCGGGCCGTTCTGCTTTACCTTGATAACCACGGTGTCCGCATCGCAGTCGGTGAAGACCTCCTTCACCTCCTGGGTGTTCCCCGACTCCTCGCCCTTCATCCAGTACTTGTTGCGGGTACGGCTGAAGAACCAGGTTTTCCCGGTTTCCAGGGTCAGGTTCAGGGTCTTCTCATCCATGAAGGCCACCATCAGTACCTCGCCGGTTTCATGGTCCTGAATGACCGCTGGAATCAATCCTCCCATCTTTTCAAAATCAAGCTTGATCATGTCTTTTTCAATCCTTCCTTGGCGTATTACTTAAAAATATCTTCTAATACACCGGCGGCATGGCCGATGTCAACAGATTAACGAGGAAACTCTGCGTGCTGTTTTCTCCCAGCCCCATACACCACCTCGTAAGTGGCGGGGATACCATCTGCATTTGCGTATTTACTTCGATAAACATCCATCATTTCCAGCATGACTCTCCGCCCGGCAAGTCCGCGCGGGGCAACAGGCGCGGCATTTCCCGCACCGATCCGTTTCAGGGAGCGCAGTAACGCAGGCACATCGGCATGATATTCCAGTTCAAGCTCGGCATCTGCCCGACAATGGCTGAACCCGGCGCATTCCAGCGCGGCTGCGACATCAGTCGCTGCAAAGAAGCGGTGGGTCCGGTCTTCGCCCTGCTGTGACGCATTGCTTAACGCCAGGCGATAGGAGTCCTTTAATTCAAAGAGGGTGCGTTGGCCGAAGAGTGCAAAGCAAAAAAGCCCTCCCGGCGCCAACACCCGCCACGCCTCCTTGAAAGCCAGTTCCAGGCTGGTCAGCCATTGGTAGGTCGATGTGGAAGTAACCAGGTCGAATACACCGTCAGCAAAGGGAAGTGACTCGGCATCGGCTGTGACGAGTTGCACACGTCCGCAGTCCTTGAGATTGGCCCGCGCCGTCAGACACATACCGAAAGCAAGGTCTGCTCCGACGGCCCGCGACTTCGGATATATCCTGTGTAAACCAGCCAGCAACCTGCCCGTGCCGGCACCGACATCGAGCACAAGTTGCGGTTCGCCCGCTTCCCGTTGCACCTCTTCAAGCACGTGTCCAACCACCCGCTTCTGCACCCGGGCATGGCTGTCGTAATCTTCCGCCTGGCGATGGAAGGCAGCCTTTACCCTTTTTCTGTCGATAGTTTCAGTCATATATTTTCGTATATTGTATGCATGGAATGCATTTTGGTGAACGGTCTTATTTGAAAATACTCTGTGATTTTCTCTGTGTCTCCGTGGCTCTGTGGCCTAACTGCCGTTTTAAGGTTTAACGACAAAAAACCTATGATTTTAATCCGCTTTTTCTGCGTTAATCTGCGTCCGTTTGCTCTTTGCTTTTCTCCATTTCTGTGCATCATCGACAAATGTTTTCCTGAAACTCCCGCAGCATGCGGTTAAACTCAGCAGGCTTGGTCATGAACGGCGCATGGCCGCTCCCTTCGATGATCCGCAATGTGGACAGAGGAAGCCGTTCCGCCATGTAGCGTGAGGCGGCCGGCAGACAAATGTTGTCTCTGGCGCCATGGATAAGGAGCACCGGCCGGTCAACCAGGCCAAGTTGAGGTCGCAAGTCGGCATCGGCCAGGGTTTTAAGCGATTGCCTCGCTGGCTCCGGATCAGGCGAGCGCCCCCCCATGACGATCTCGTGGACAATCCGCTGGTATTGCTCCCGGTCCAACTCTCCCTCGGCGAACATCCCACGGAAAAAATCACCCATGGTTTTCTGGTAGTCACGCTTGAGGCGAAGCCCCATTCCCTTCACCTCCACCGGCGGCAAACCAAAGGGGTAATCCTCGGCAGCGCTGAATTTTGGCGTTCCTGACACGAGCACCAGCCCGGCAAGGCGGGAACGGAGAGCGGGGAATGCGTGCAATACCACCTGCACCCCCATGGACCAGCCGACCAGAACGGCATCAGTCAAGTCAAGAGAGGTGAACAGGGCAACAACGTCATCGGCAAAATCATCGATAGCATATCCGTCCATCGGCGCAGTCAACTGTCCGTGGCCACGCAGGTCCATGGCAATAAACCGACAGGAAGCTGCCAGTTCCTGCTGGAAACGCCACACCCGACTCGACATGGCCCAGCCGTGGACAAAGACCAGCGGACGGCCCTCACCGACATCTTCATAGTGGATGGTTACACCATCTCTTGATGCAAAATTCGGCATTATACCATCCCCCGCAACCGTTAAATTACCCCCAGCTTCTCTCCTATTGCCGTAATTGCCGTGATCGCCTGTTCCAGATCATTCTCGTTGTGGGTCGCCATAAGTGTGCAGCGCAGCCGGCAACTCCCGGCAGGAACTGTCGGCGGCCTGATCCCCTGGACAAAGACCCCCTCTTCCAAAAGAAGCCGTGAAAACTCCATGGTTTGCTGCGCACCTCCGACATAGACAGGAACAATCTGGGTCTCGCTCCCCATGGTGTCGAAACCGGCAGCCTGGAGTCCGGCCTTGAATCTTACCGAGTTTGTCGATAACGCCAGCCTGAGTGCTGCACCCGACGGTGAATCCACCAGATCGAAAGCGGCCAGGGATGCAGCCAGAACCGCCGGCGGCAGTGAGGTGGAAAATATGAAACTGCGCGCCCGGTTGACCAGGTAATCAATGATTTCCCTTGAAGCTGCGGCATAGGCACCGAAAGAGCCTAAAGCCTTGCCAAGGGTCCCCATATGAATATCCACCTCCAACATCACCCCGCACTGCTCGGCGCTCCCCCGCCCGCTGTCGCCAAGAACGCCTGTGCCGTGCGCATCATCAACCATAAGCAGGGCATCGAATTCCTTTTTCAGGGCAACCAGTTCCGAAAGCTTCGCCAGGTCACCGTCCATGCTGAACACCCCATCGGTAACGATGAGACGCCTGCCGGACACAACCTTCGTATCTTCCAGCAATCGGCGCAGCGCTGAAATATCGTTATGGGGATAGCGGACAAACCGCGCCCGGGAAAGGAGTGCACCGTCAACGATGCTGGCATGGTTAAGCCTGTCTGAAAAGATCACGTCTCCCCTGCCAGCGATGGCAGAAATGATGCCGGTATTGGCAGCGTAGCCGGAATTGAAGACAAGCGCGGAGTTCGTCCCTTTGAATGCAGCAATACGCGCCTCCAGCGCTTCATGGAGTTTCATTGTGCCGGAAACAAGACGCGATGCGCCGCTTCCGACCCCATAACGCTCTACCGCCCTTATTGCGGCTTCCTTAAGCAAAGGATGGTCCGCAAGCCCGAGGTAGTTGTTGGAACAGAGCAGCAGTACCTCTCGGCCATCGAGCACAGCCCGTTTTGACTGATTCCCTTCCACCAAGCGCATGGAGCGGAAAAGCCCTTCCATGCGCAAAGCAGCGAGTTCTTCGGCAAATGTCTGCACAGTAGCTCCTTTACCAGTATATGATATCCCTGCTAGAACCTTGTAGCACAGACACACCCGCTTCGTCAACCAGCCAGGCTGCATAGGTTAACAGTCGATGGTTATGACGGAATAAGTTCAATCACGGTGACTTCCGGCGGGGAAAGAAAACGGATGGGCGGGCCCCAAGTGCCGGTACCCCGGCTTACATAGAGGGAACTGTTTTGCGGCAGGATAGAATAGCCGCTTTTGACCGGGTAGAAGAGATGGGTAACAAGATTGAACGGGAAAATCTGCCCTTTATGAACATGGCCTGAAAGCTGGAGGTCAAAAAGGCCGACGTTTTTATGCTCCACTGCCGGTCGGTGCTTTAGGAAGACATTAAATTTATCCCGAGAAAGCGATGACTGAAGCGCTTTTTCATCCACACGGGAGCCCCCTGCAGGGTCATCAATCCCGGCAATATTAACTAAACCTGCGACAGTTGCCTGTTCACCACGAAGAATCTTGAATCCGGACTGTTCTGTAAACTCAAGAGCCTGCTTCAAACCGGCATAGAACTCATGATTACCTGTTACGGCGAATTTGCCGTATCGTGGCGTAACCCCCTTAAAAAGCTCTGCAAGTCCTTTCAGTTCATTTATCTGCCCGTCGACCAGATCACCGGTGGAGACCAGTATATCCGGTTCGGCCTTACGAACCGTGTCAAGAATCCGTATCAATCGTTCCTCACGGACAATCAACCCCAGGTGAACGTCTGAGATCTGAACGATGGTCAGCTTCTTGATTGTTTTTGGAATTTTCGGACTGGAAATAACTACACGTTCTGTCCTGATGTTCCTTGCCTCAAAATAGCCGTAGAAAGCGAACAGAATTCCACAGCCAAGAGGGACAAAAAACGCAGGCTTATTTGCCGAGGCAAGATAGGTAAAATCCTTACGCAGTATGTATCCTATGACTTGTAGAAGTATGTTGTAAAAATCGAGGACCAGCGCTGATGAAAAGAAGAGAAAGAGAATACCCATCCAGCAATAGCCTGTGTATGCCAAGAATCTGGCCAGAGACTCATATTTGTCTCTTTCAGCCAGTCGAACAAGCAGCGGCGCCAAAGCCAGAACAGAAAAAAAGAACGTAAGTATTGCAGCTGTCACAGTTCCAAACCCAACGGCTTGCCTGGCTTTAAAGAACGTGTAAACGTGAACGCTGCCGTAAACAATAAAAAATGTCAGAAAGAATAAACTCATTAAACACTTGATCCGATAATTGACGTCCTGGCTTAGATTCTGCAATACACTGTAACAGACTATTTTGAAAAGCCTACTATTATTGTCTTGCATGCACTGGAGCAGAGTAATTCTCGATATTGTCGATATTGGCAGCCGAAGAAAGATTCAGGACGCAAAAAGCCCCACCTCTCAAAAAAGAGGTGGGGCTTTTAAATTAAATCCCGGCGGCGACCTACTCTC